>Ga0255345_1002543_pt1 | contig 23017 bp, 19 predicted proteins | sample wastewater_treat_6_FD_192415 | JGI IMG/M metagenome (GOLD analysis project Ga0255345, IMG submission 192415) | Wastewater microbial communities from Lulu Island WWTP, Vancouver, Canada - plant20 | ecosystem: Engineered > WWTP > Wastewater > Unclassified | place: Canada: Vancouver, British...
ATCTGTCAAACCAGATGGCTTGCCATTTATCCAAATTTCTACTGACGAATTATTTCGCAACGAAACATTCCCTTCTAAATCAACCGCTACCGAAGGAATATTTTTTAGCACATCAGTTGTGGAAGACCCTTGTGCAAGTGCAGTTTCATCCACATTAAATACTTTTTTATCTATTTCAAAAGATACTCCCGAACGCTGACCAACTACCTGCACCTCTGATATTTGTTGTGCATTTTCTTTCAATACAACTTTATTTACCCTAGCTGTAGGTTTCTCTTTGCTCACCAACACAGAGGTTTCAAAAGATTCATAGCCAACAAAAGAAACTTTCAATGTAAACGACCCATAGGGTAAATTCTGAAGGATAAACTTACCTTCACTATCAGACAATATTGCTTGTAATGGCTCTTTTGATTGATTAGTAAATAGAGCTACATTGGCAAAATCAAGCGGTTTTTTAGACGTATTATCAAATACTTGACCAATAATTTTTCCGTCTTGAGCCCGTATAATAAACACGACAAAAAAAAGCCATAGTAGACTTAACACATATTTATATTTCATATTCGTTACGTTTAGGTGTTGTGCCTCTATGACGGAAAAAAGAGAAAAAGGTTTAAAGCGGAAATGTTATTTTATGTCAAAAAAAAACTCTGTATGGCTAAATAATAGGATTTAATTCCAAATCCAGAAATACAGCCTTTGCAAACGGGAGTTAAAAAAGACTCGTGTCGGTATGATTCGCGAGCAAAAACATTAGATATATGTACTTCTACGACAGGAGTTTTAATGGATTTTACAGCATCGGCAATAGCAATAGAAGTATGTGTATAGGCTCCTGCATTGATAATAATACCATCAGCAGTAAACCCTACTTCATGAATTTTATTAATAATTTCGCCTTCTACGTTAGATTGAAAATACAGAATATCAATTGATGGAAATGCTTTTCGGATTTCCGCAAGCATTTCCTCAAATGTTTGATTTCCATAAACTTGCGGCTCTCTTTTGCCAAGCAAATTTAAATTAGGACCATTTATAATAACTAATTGCATAGTGTAAGTTTCAATGTAAAGACAGTTGGTTGTTCGTTTTTTTACTCAATAACTGTTATCCAACCATATTTATCTGGCTCATCTCCGTATTGAATAGCACGTAATTTAGTATATAATTGTTCGCATACTTTCCCTGGTTTACCATCTGCAGAAAACACATATGACTTTCCTTCCTCTACATCATCAATTCGCTGAATAGGACTTATTACAGCTGCAGTTCCGCATGCTCCAGCTTCTTCAAAAGTAGCCAATTCTTCTTCAGGAACTGGACGTTGCTCTACCTTTAAACCCAATTCTTGTGCCAAAACCATTAAACTTTTGTTGGTTATTGATGGTAAAATTGACGTTGATTTTGGTGTTATGTACGTATTGTTTTTAATCCCAAAAAAGTTTGCTGCACCACATTCATCAATGTATTTTTTTTCTTTTGCATCTAAATAAAATACATTTGAATACCCCATCTTATGAGCTTTATCTACAGCAACCAAGCTTGCTGCATAATTACCACCCACTTTGTACATACCTGTTCCTAAAGGAGCTGTACGATCAAACTGCCGTAATATCACAAACGGAGTAGTTTGAAAACCTCCCTTAAAATACGGACCAACAGGCGTTACAAACAAAATAAACTCATATTCCTTTGCTGCATTCACACCAACCTGAGCACTGGTACCTATAATTAACGGACGTATGTATAACGAGGCTCCACTTTCGTAAGGTGGCACAAAGCGTTCATTTTCTTTTACAACCAATTTAACCGCCTCTTTGAATTTGTCAACTGGAAATTTTGCCATCAGTATACCTTCACACGACGATTGCATACGAAGTGCATTTTCATCAATCCTAAACACACGAATCTTACCATCTTTTCCTCTAAAAGCTTTCAGTCCTTCGAAACATTCTTGCCCGTAATGCAAACAAGTAGCAGCCATGTGCATATTCAAATACACATCTGTATGTTTTCGTAATTCTCCCCACTCTCCGTTTTGATATGAACACCGAATATTACAATCCGTTGGCATATAACTAAACGACAAATTCGACCAGTTAATTTCTTCCATCTGCGAAATTCTAAAAATGTTTATAGCTATGTGTGATAAATATATAAGTGCAAAAGTAATGTTTTTTTAGCAAATACAAGTATTGTATGTTTGGTTTTTATAGAAGTTTTTTTTACTACATTTTAATTTGACACAAAACTATTTTATTTTAATCTTTAAATCGCTATCTTTGTAGTTTATGATTTACTTTACATATAATTTTGTACATATTTTATATTCAAGATGAAACAATTTCTGAAATTTACTTTTGCTTCTTGCTTGGGCTTCTTACTTTCTTTTTTTACAATATGCATTATAGTTGCAATAGTTATTGTTGCTACTGTTACTGGATTTTCATCTAAACAAATAACGGTTGCACCTAATTCTGTATTAAAAATTGAATTTAACGGCGTTTTGAAAGAGCAAGCAAGAGATATGTCCTTTTTTGATGCGTGGTCATCCACAAATATAACCGAACTTGGTATTCACGATATAATAAAGAGCATTCAGCATGCCAAAACAGACGAAAATATTGTTGGAATTTGGTTGCAAATGGATTTATTTAGTGCTGGAAATGCCTCTATAAGCGAAATTCGAGATGCATTAGTCGATTTTAAAAAATCAGGTAAATTTATTATTGCTTATGGGGATAATTACACCCAACAATTATATTATCTAGCAACGGTTGCTGATAAGATTTTTATACATCCATCGGGAACAATTGAACTCAAAGGATTGGCTTCAAAACCTATTTTCTTTAAAAATGCACTCCAAAAAGCAGGCGTTGATATGCAGGTTGTAAAAGTGGGCGATTATAAAGGAGCACCTGAAATGTATACAAATAATGCTATGAGCGATGAGAATAAAGCTCAAACAAAAAACATTATCAACCAACTCTGGCGAAAAATGTGTACAAATATTGCATCCGAAAGAAATATAAGCATTGAACAAATAGAATCCTTGGTTGAAAAATCGGTAATGTTTGCCCCAACAAAGTCGTACGTTACAGAAGGGCTTGTAGATAGCTTACTATACCCAGACGAACTTGTTTCCTATTTCAAAACCCACATTGATAGCACGTATAACGAAGAAGAACAAATGGTTAGCTATGGAGACTACATAGTTCTTGCATCACAAAACAAATCAAATAACAATAAAATTGCCGTACTATATGCTAATGGGGGAATTGATGATGGCGATATTGAAGGAATTGATTCTGAAGAACTGTCTAAATTGCTATCAGAAACGCGAAAGGATTCTTCTATAAAAGCTGTAGTACTTCGCATCAATTCGCCAGGAGGCAGTGCTTTTGGAGCAGAACGCATTTGGAGAGAAACATCTCTTTTTAAAGGGGTGAAACCCTTAGTCGTATCAATGGGCGATTATGCTGCTTCAGGAGGCTATTATATTGCAACTCAAGCTGATTCTATTTTCAGTAATACCGAAACGCTTACTGGATCCATTGGTATTTTTGGTATTATCCCAAACTTCTCAAAAATTTCTGAGAAATTTGGGATTACTTACGACCCTCAAACAACCCATACATTAGCGGACTTTCCTTCTTTTACAAGAGACATGACCACATATGAACGTAACATCTTGGAAAGATATATTACAGATAATTATCAGTTGTTTTTACACAGATGTTCTGAGGGTCGATCTATCACAAAAGCAGCATTACTACCACTAGCTGGAGGCAGAGTATGGACAGGATCGGACGCTTTAACACATGGCTTAGTAGACAAAATAGGAGGGCTACAACAAGCCATACAATCGGCTGCTCGTATGGCATCAATTACAAGCTATGAGGTAGAACACCTCCCTAAAAAGAAAACAGTATGGGAAAGCATGTTAGAAGATACAACGATACAGATTCAATCTTTGCTTACTAAAAACATTCCCCTGCATGAGTATAGGTTAATACGTTCCTTCATTGACAATAAAACTAGAATAATAATACAGGCTCGGATGGAAGAAAATAGTGAAATATGGTAACTCGAAAAAACATTTTTATACGTATGCTATTGTGGCCAATCTCATGGCTATACGGCATCTTAATGAGTATACGCAACATGCTGTTTGACAAACACATATTACCAACGGAAAGCTTTCCAATCAGTGTAATTTCTGTTGGTAACATCACAGTAGGTGGTACTGGTAAAACTCCTCATACTGAATATTTAGTATCTATCTTAAAAAAGAAATTCAATGTAGCAGTACTAAGTAGAGGCTACAAACGCAAAACGGTAGGATATATCTATGCCAATGCAACGGCTTCAGCCCAAACAATAGGAGACGAGCCTTTTCAAATATATCAAAAACATCCTGATATTGTGGTAGCCGTTGATGCTAACCGTCGTAATGGAATTAAACAAATTTTACTATCTCATCCACAAACAGACGTTGTACTACTTGATGATGCTTTTCAACATCGTTATGTAGAGGCAAATCAAACAATATTGTTAGTTGATTATAACAGACCTATAACCGAAGACAATATGTTGCCATATGGTAATTTACGAGAATCTATTGATGGCATTAAACGTGCAGACATCATTCTCATCACAAAATGCCCACCCAATCTAACACCTATTGAAGCAAGAAATATATATAAATCGTTAAACTTATTAGCGTACCAAGACATTTTCTATACAAGCTTTGCATATGGTGATGTCAAGAGCGTATTTATACCCAACCAAATAGTAACTACAAGCATCATTCAAGAACAACAATTTGGAATTCTTTTAGTTACAGGAATAGCACAACCAGAACCTCTGCTAGATTACATTTGCACACTGACTCCCTATGTAGAGAAGCTACTATTCCCCGACCATCATTTTTTTACCCAACAAGATATGGGAATCATCATAGAGATGTTTGAAAATATGAAACAGGAAAAACGCCTGATAATGGTAACAGAAAAAGATGCAGCACGTTTGGTAAACGACCCACTTTTTCCTGACCATCTAAAACCGTACACATGTATGTTACCCATCAGTGTGAATTTTTTATTTCAACAACAAAAAATATTTAATTCTAAAATTATAGATTATGTTAGCAAAAATCAACGAAACAGCAACGTACCTAAAAGGAAAAATGCAACGCTTTCCTAAAGTGGGTATTATTTTAGGCACAGGATTGGGAGAATTAGCTTCTCAAATTACAGAAAAACAAGAAATAGAGTACCAAACAATTCCAAACTTTCCAGTTTCAACGGTAGAAGGGCATAGTGGCAAATTGATTATTGGTAAATTAGGAACAACTGAAGTTCTGGCGATGCAAGGTAGGTTCCACTACTACGAAGGATACTCTATGCAAGAGGTTACTTTCCCTGTACGTGTTATGAAAGCCTTAGGAATTGAAACATTATTAGTTTCCAATGCCAGTGGAGGAGTAAATCCCTCATTTGAAATTGGGGATTTAATGATTATCACAGATCATATCAATACATTCCCAGAACATCCACTGAGAGGTAAAAACCATCCTGAATTAGGCGTTCGTTTTCCAGATATGAGTCAAGCCTATTCAAAGGAATTAATTTCAAAAGCAAAAAAAATTGCAGCAAGAAACACGATTAAGGTAGTAGAAGGTGTTTATCTCGGCACCTCTGGTCCTACTTTTGAAACTCCTGCCGAATACGTTTATTTTAGAAATATTGGGGCAGACACCGTTGGTATGTCAACAGTTCCTGAAGTAATTGTTGCCGTTCATAGTGGCATTAAGGTATTTGCTATGTCAATTATTACAGATTTAGGGGTTCCTGGTAAAATTGTGGAAGTAAGCCACGAAGAAGTACAACACATCGCTAATCAGGTGCAACCCAAAATGACCCAAATAATGAAAGAACTTATCGCCGAATTATAGCTTTGTAACATTGGTGTAATGAATATGCTAAGGGGAAATATTAAAAACAAAAAATAATACAGACATATTTAATAGTCAAGATTTTTTTTGTACTTTTGTACGTCAAATTTTGAAACACAATTAGTGAATATCAATTTATAAATAAAAAAGAACATGTGTAGAATTGAAAAAATTGTAGCCCGCGAAGTACTTGATTCGCGTGGAAATCCAACTGTAGAAGTTGATGTAACGTTAGAGTCAGGAATTGTAGGCAGAGCTGCTGTACCATCAGGTGCATCAACTGGGGAAAACGAAGCTATTGAATTACGCGATGGCGACAAAGGTCGCTACTTAGGCAAAGGTGTATTAAAAGCTGTTGCTAACGTAAACAACGTAATTGCACCTGAACTTATCGGTATGTGTGCTATGGAACAACGTGCTATCGACAAAAAAATGATTGCATTAGATGGTACAAAAACAAAATCAAAATTAGGAGCTAATGCTATCTTAGGCGTTTCTTTGGCTGTAGCTAAAGCAGCTGCTGAATACCTTGGATTACCATTATACCGTTACATTGGCGGTACAAACGCATTTACGTTGCCTGTACCTATGATGAATATCATTAACGGGGGCTCGCACTCTGATGCTCCTATCGCATTCCAAGAATTTATGATTCGCCCTGTAGGTGCTAAATCTTTCCGCGAAGGCTTACGTATGGGTGCTGAAGTTTTCCATTCTTTGAAAAAAGTATTACACGATAAAGGATTAAGTACTGCTGTTGGCGACGAAGGAGGTTTTGCTCCAAATCTTGCTGGAGGTACTGAAGAAGCTCTAGAATCAATCCTTACTGCAGTAAAAAATGCGGGATATGTTCCAGGAAAAGATGTTACAATTGGATTGGATTGTGCTGCTTCTGAATTTTACAAAAATGGCATCTATGACTATTCAAAATTTGAAGGTCCTAATGGAAAAAAACGTACCTCTGCTGAACAAGCAGACTATTTAGCAGAATTAATAGCTAACTATCCTATTGACTCAATCGAAGATGGTATGGGTGAAGGCGACTGGGACGGATGGAAACTATTAACAGACAAAATTGGTAGTAAATGTCAATTAGTAGGTGATGACTTATTTGTAACTAACGTAGAATACTTGAAAAAAGGTATCGATTTGGGTTGTGCTAACTCTATCCTTATTAAAGTTAACCAAATCGGATCTCTTTCTGAAACATTAGACGCTATCGAAATGGCTCACCGTGCTGGTTATACTTCTGTTACTTCTCACCGCTCTGGCGAAACTGAAGATGCAACTATTGCAGATATTGCGGTAGCTACAAATTCTGGTCAAATCAAAACAGGCTCGTTGAGCCGATCTGACCGTATGGCTAAATACAACCAACTACTTCGCATCGAAGAAGAATTAGGTGACTTAGCTGTATATGGCTACAAAAAATAAACCTACTTACAGTATACTAAATAAAGCCTAGCGAAATTCGCTAGGCTTTATTATTTTTATACACATTAAGTGTAGATTACGACAAAAATGAAATAAGAACTCCAGCAGCTACTGCAGAACCTATTACACCGGCAATATTACTCGACATACAATATTGTAAAATGTGATTTTTCTTATCATAACGTAACGCAATCTCGTTGGCAACACGCGAAGCCATTGGCACAGCACTTAAGCCAGTAGCTCCAATAAGGGGGTTAATCTTTTTGACAGAAAAAAGATTTATAAGCTTAACAAACAAAATACCACCTGAAATAGACAACGCAAACGCCAAGAAACCGCCAATAATAATCCCTATTGTTTGCCAATTAAGAAAAGCTTCTGTTGTCATTGTAGCACCTACACACAAGCCCAAAAAAATAGTTGCTGTATTTAAAATAGCATTTGAAGCTGCGTCTGACAGTCGCAAAGTATTTGTACCAACTTCTTTTAGTAAGTTACCAAACATCAACAATCCAACTAACGGAACCGAAGAAGGCACAAACAATGCTACAATAGTAGTTACAGCTATCGGGAAAATAATCTTTGTTACCCTCATATTTTTAATCTGCGTTTTTGAAGGATATTTTTTTTCTTCTTCACGCATATTAATACGCAATTCTTTTTCAGTACACAGCAACTTAACAACAAGAGGTATAATAACAGGGACTAACGCCATATACGAATAGGCAGCAATGGCAATGGGACCCAATAAATGTGGAGCCAACTTTATAGTTGTAAAAATCGCTGTAGGTCCATCTGCCCCACCAATTATCCCCAATGCAGCAGCCTCTTTGGGCGTAAAACCAAGCAAAATAGCCCCTATCAGTACCGTAAAAATACCCAATTGTGCAGCAGCTCCAAAAATGGATAATCGGATATTTCGCAACATCGGACCAAAATCCGTTAAAGCTCCTACTCCCATAAAAATTATTGGAGGAAGGAACCCTGATTTAATAAGCATATAGTATAAAAAATTCATAATTCCCATCTCGTGTGCAATATTATGCAACGGCATTTGCCAAATACTTTTCATTTCACCACCCACTTCTACCAATCCTTCTGAGTTAGCCTGTATAATCCCCATTTGCCCACCTGGGAAATTGGCTATTAATACCCCAAAGGCTATCGGAATCAACAATAATGGCTCAAATTCCTTTTTTATACCTAAATACAACAATAAAAATGCAATGGCATACATGAGTAAAAATTGCGGTTGAGCAATAATATTACTAAACGCTGTCATTTCATACAAATTTCCTAAAATTTCCATATATCATTAAGATTATTGAATAATAAGCAACACATCGTCCTCTGACACATTATCTCCATTAGCAACTACAAAGTCAACAATTACACCATCAGTTTCAGCTTGAATAGCATTATATGTTTTCATTGCCTCTACATAACAAACAATATCCCCTTTCTTAACTTGTGATCCAATTTTCAAGGGAATATCTGAGGCTGATTTTGTCAAAAAGAACCTCCCTTCTAAAGGAGCCAACACCTTTTCTCCTTCTGCATTTTCTTTTAGAAGAACATTCGAATCTAATCCACTATTCGCAAATTCTGCAAGTTCTACTTTATATTTTTCTCCATTTACGGTCATTTCAAGAACATGTGGCAATACGAAAGAACCATCTCCTCGTTGTTGCGATTCTTTTTTTGCTTGTGCTAACTCTATTTCAAAATCATGTTTAGCTTTCCCCGATTTATACGTTCTATATTGTTCTGGATGCATGGCAAGTTCTAACAATTCTTCCTCATCTTTTCCCATATCCCATCCATTATCAATTATTTCCTTTCGAAAATTTTCTAACACATTCGGATACAAAATTTGAGGGTCTCCTTCATAAAATGTACGACCTTGCTGTGTAGCTAACTCTTTAATCTCAGGAGCCAATTCTCCTGGCAATCGTCCAGCTTTACCAAGTATCATATCCCAAGTATCATCAGATATCATTGTCCAACGAGCTTTCCCTTTAGCCATTTGAATGATATTAAACATCGCTAAATTTTTAACATACTGAGAATATGGCGTTACCAAAGGAGGATAGCCAACGCGAGGCCACACATAAGCCACTTCATCAAATAGTTGAATCAACAATTCATCTGTATTAATGGTAGTTTTACCTTGCTTTTGATATGCTTTGTTTATTGATACTAAATTATCTTTCAAATCATTCATCAAACTACCCATCATACCGCCTGGCAATCCAGGTGCTATCAACAGCGATTGCAAATGTCTATTCGTTTCGGGAATAAAATATCCTAAAAAATCATCCATAAACTCTTGAGTCAATGCACGCACTTTCATATAAGCTGACATATTGATTTCTGGCACACTAAAACCAGCATCTTTCAACATTTCTCGCACCATAATTACATCTGCATGACCAGTACCCCACGATAAAGGCTCCATCCCAACGTCAATAATATCACAACCAGCTTTACAAACCTCCAAAATAGAAGCCGGAGTAAAACCAGGACCAGTCTGTCCATGATATTGCACAATAATAGTTGGGTATTTTTTCTTTATATATGCTACTATTTTTCCTAATGATACAGGGCGACCAATGCCTGCCATATCTTTTAAACAAATTTCATCGGCACCATTAGCTATAAGTTCATCTGCCATTGCACAATAATAATCAACCGTATGCACAGGAGACACAGTAAGCGACAATGCAGCTTGTGCTATCATACCTGCTTCTTTGGCATATCGAATAGATGCTATAACATTTCGGGTATCGTTTAACCCACAAAATGAACGTGCTATATCTGTACCTTGTGCTTTTTTAACCTTATAGAATAATCTTCTCACATCTTCCGACACTGGATACATACGCAACGCATTTAAAGACCTATCAAGCATGTGAGTTTGAATACCTGCATCATTAAATGGCTTGCACCACTGCCTAACAGCCACATTTGGATTTTCCCCAAACAACAAATTAATTTGCTCGAATCCACCTCCATTCGTTTCGACACGTGCAAAACAACCCATACGAATTATTTCAGGAGCTACTCGTACCAACTGGTCCACACGTGGCATATACTTTCCTGCACTTTGCCACATATCTCGATAAACCAACGAAAACTTAACTTCTTTTTTCATACTATTTACTTGATTTTTTCAATTTTCTTGACAACAAAAGTTCCTTGTGACAGTTTTTTAATAACCTCATTAATAACCATAGAATCTGATGAAGACACATGTTCTTTTGGCTCTTGAATTAATTTATTATCCACTCGAGATGTTGCTTCTGGAAAATAACGATTTACTAATAAAATAAGCCATCTACTAATACCCATTACTACTAATAATACAACAAAAACAGACAATAACCCAACTAAGAGCAACAACAATCCTTCACTTAAATTTTCCATACATTGATTATTTTGAGAAATAAACCACAAATTTACAAATAAATATATCCTTTTGATAGATTATATGCTGTTTTTTTAAATATATTTAATCATTAAAACACTTATAATATCAATTTGACACATATCAAAACACTAATATATCAATTTATCAAATAAAAATATCCTAATCTGCTAGAAGAAATCCGTAAAAAAGACAGAAGAAATCAGCGTAAAAACAAATATACAAAAAAATAACGTATTTTTGCAAAGAAGATTGGTTATTAACAAAAAGAAGAAGAGATTAATCTCTTCTTCTTGAGTAGGTGGGCCCACTTGGACTTGAACCAAGGACCTACGGGTTATGAGTCCGGTGCTCTAACCAACTGAGCTATAGGCCCAAAAATATTCTCATAAAATCGCCTCAATAGAAGCGAGTACAAAAGTAATTTTTTTTTGTATAACAACAAAATATTCGTTTTGAAAAATGATAAAAAATATTGTATTTGACATGGGTGGGGTACTCATTAACTTAGATAAAAATCGTTGTATCGCTGCTTTTAACAAAATAGGGTTCAATGATGTAGAACTCTATATTGACAAATACATTCAAAATGGACTATTCTTAAGCTACGAAAAAGGAGAAATTGATACAAATGTATTTTTAGAAAACATACAACAACATATAGGAAAACAAGTTGATTTCACTGAAATAACAAATGCTTGGTGTGCCATTTTACTTGATATCCCTCCCTATAAATTAACTTTATTGCGTATGCTAAGAAAAAAATACCGCACATTTATGTTGAGCAATACCAATGCGATTCATTTTGAAAGAATTACACAGGATTATTTTGAAAAAGATGGTTATTCTATACCTCACTATTTTGAAAAATGCTATCTATCTTATCAAATGAACTGTGTAAAACCTCATAATCAGATATATCTAACGATGCTACATGATGCACAGATACTTGCTAGTGAAACATTATTTATTGACGATTCGGTAGAAAATATTGAATCAGCAAAAAAACTCGGTTTTCAAACCTATTTAGCTCAAGAGCAGGAAGATTTCTCTCATTTGTTTGTATCTTTGTAGTTCATTATGAAAATAGTTACTGATTTACATACTTCTTTACAACAAAAAACAGCTGCTACTGTTGGTTTCTTTGATGGTGTACACACAGGTCATGTAACCCTCTTAAATAGGCTTAAAAAGGAAGCTTCCCAACGAAACTTAGCTAGTATGGTCGTTACGTTTGCTACACATCCACGCGAAATATTGCAGAGCAACTATCAACCGGAATTACTAACAACTACAGAAGAACGTATAACATTATTAGCTAAAAACAACATCGACATATGTGTATTGCTCCCCTTTAGCAAAGAAATGTCCACACTAACTTCTGAACAATTTATGAAACGGATACTCAAAGAGACTCTTCTAACAGAATATCTATTGCTCGGACACGATCATCAATTTGGGTCAGATAGACAAAATGGAGCTATAGAATACATACAGTTTGGAAAAATAATAGGAATGAAAGTAGAACGCGAAACAGCTTATATGAAAGGAAATACTTGTATTAGTTCTTCCACCATACGCAGGGCTCTAGCAACACATAAAATAGAAGAAGCAAATACGTATCTAAATTATCCATATTTTATAAGTGGCATTGTCATTGGAGGAAAACAAATTGGAAGAACCATTGGTTTTCCGACGGCAAATATATCTCTTACAGATAAACGCAAACTAATTCCTGCAGATGGAGTATACGCTGTAAAGGTTACTATTAAAGGAAACATACACCAAGGAATGATGAATATAGGCACTCGTCCTACCATAGATCAATCCCTTCAAAAAACACTCGAAGTACATATTCTTGATTTCCATGAATCCATTTATCAAGAAAATATCTCCATTGAGTTTCTTTCTTTCTTACGCAACGAAATGAGATTTGATTCATTGGAAAAACTAGTACAACAACTACTTATTGACAAAGAAAATACGATCACTTTTTTTCAACAGCATACCTAATTATACTCCGATTTGAGACAAGAGAACTTTCAGAAAACGATAAAATCTATCTACACTTAGTATATCTACTTTTTCATTGGGAGAATGAGGGTATTTAATTGTTGGACCTATCGAAATCATATCCAAATGAGGATATTTACTTCCAATAATGCCACACTCTAAACCCGCATGAATTGTCTTTACCTCAGGATCTCTATCAAAAAAATGTTCGTATTGTTCTCGTACTAAGTTGACAAGATTAGATGATGATTTAGGGCTCCATCCATCATAATTCCCCGAGACACTAATTTTTGCCCCAGCCAAACTAAAGATACTTTCTATCATCGATCGCACTTCTCCTTTCATAGAATCCACATTACTTCTTACTAAAAAATGGGTACTCACACAATTTGTAGAAGTTTCAATAATCCCCAAATTTGTAGAAGTTTCCACCAAATTAGACAAAGGGACATAGCGATATACCCCATTAGGAGCCCCTATTACAGCATTGATAATATCATCCTGAATAGGTTCTGGCAATAATCCATCAGGTAATATAATGGACTCAATTTCGATTGATACATCAGGATCAATATGGCTATATTCTTGTGTATAAATAGCCTTAAAATCATGATACACACTCATCAAATCTTCTTCTCCTCCTGTAGGAATTGTAATAATAGCTTCTGCCTCACGTGGAATAGCATTAATGATAGTCCCTCCTTTTATATAGGCAACTCTTGCTTCAAAATCAACCACTAAGGTCTTTAAAAAATGAAATAATAATTTATTGGCATTAGCACGTTGCAAATGAATATCAATCCCTGAATGCCCTCCAAGAAGCCCTTTTATTCCAATTTTATATGCTTTATCTCCTTCAGGAACAGGAGTTTTTTCAAAATTAAAATTACATTGTACTCGCACTGCTCCTGCACATCCAACTATTATTTCTTGTTCGTCTTCCGAATCTAAATTAATAAGTATATCTCCTTGCAACCAATCAGGGGCTACTCCAAAAGCTCCATTCATCCCATTTTCTTCATCTACTGTAAACAATGCCTCTAGTGGAGGATGCACAAGTTCTTTATTCTCTAAAATAGCCATCATTGCTGCAACTCCTATCCCGTTATCTGCCCCAAGGGTTGTATCTGTTGCCATCAACCAATTATCAGTAATCTTCCACTTAATAGCATCAGTACAAAAATCATGCAATACCCCTTCATTTTTTTGTGGCACCATATCCAAATGGCTTTGCAAAATGACCTTTTTGCACCCCTCATATCCTGCACTTGCTGGTTTTCGTATTACAATATTATTTGCTTTGTCTCGTAGCGTTTCTAAACGCAATGATTTTCCAAACCCTTCAATATAATCAGTGATGGCATCCATCCTACCAGATGGACGTGGAATTTGGCTAATTGCATAAAAGTGTTGCCATATTGGCAATTTTATCAAATCTTCTATTGTATAATGCATGAATTAAAAAAGTTATAGTTAAATCTTTATGACCGTTTTTTCGCCAGATTGTTTCATTATGATATTTCGTATTGCATTGTATCGATTCAATTCTTGCAATAAAGAAAACATCTCTTCATCCGACACTTTCCCTTCGGATTGTTTTATCTTATCTCTCAACTCTTTGCAATAATAATCTACAATTTTCTCTTTAAAATCAAGTAAATACTTGGTTACCTGATAATTTAATCTATCTTGCTCCGATTCAATAGCTTTGTATTTTTGATGAACTTTGCTCAAAGTATGTTTATCCGTAATTAGTTCAAAGACATAATCCCGAATTTCTTTATTTGGATGATTTAAAAAATAAAATGCTATTTGTTCTTGATTGCTTGCTCTCAATCTAATTAATTCGTTACATATCTGCTGATGCAAAGAATAGGAAAAATCTAAATCATCAACCGCTAAATCATTTAAAATAAAATCAAAAACTGAAATAATATACTCTGCCTTGTTTTCATCCTGACCTACAATGGTAGATGCTCCATTTCGTAAAATGCAGGCTATTAGATTTTGTTCTTGCAAAAAAGTGTAATGCAAAAATGCATTCACTGTTGAATGATCTGAAGGAAGTTCACTAATAGCATTATCAGCATCCTCAGATTCCACCACAAAATTTGTCTGTTTCGATTGAGATTCAAGCAAAAGAATCCGCCTTTTATTTACTTCTGTAAACAAAACATTCTCATTCATTTCAAATTGTTTAGCACACTCTTTTACATATACAGAACGCATAATAGCATCTGGTATAATCGCAATGCTTTGCACAATATCTGCAATTAGTTTGGCTTTCTTACTCACATCTTTGCCGGCTTCTTCAAGCAACAAGTGTGATTTAAAATGAATAAAGTCTGTTTGATTTTTCTCTATAAACTGTATAAAATCACTGGCATTTTGTTTTTTAGCAAAAGAGTCTGGGTCTTCTCCCTGTGGCAATAACACCACTTTTACATTCATGCCTTCTTCTAGCAATAAATCAATACCCCTAATAGACGCTTTTATTCCAGCAGCGTCTCCATCGTATAACACCGTAATATTAGAGGTAAACCTACGTATCAAACGAATCTGACCAGGAGTAAGAGCGGTTCCTGAAGATGACACAACATTCTCAATGCCACTTTGATACATAGATAATACATCTGTATAACCTTCTACCAAAAAACAATTATCATACTTTACAATACTTTGCTTAGCAAAAAACAATCCATACAACTCATTACTTTTATGATAAATTTCAGATTCTGGTGAATTGAGGTATTTTGCTGTTTTTTCATCAGTCTTCAAAATTCTACCTCCAAAAGCCACAATCTTTCCCGACAATGTGTGGACAGGAAAAATGACCCTTCCTCGAAATCTATCAACCAAACTCGCATCTTGACGTTCAGTACACAATCCTGTTTTTAAAAGATAGTCCCGCTTATAGCCTTTTTCTAAAGCTACACGCCCAAAAGAATCATACGATTCCAAACTATAACCTAAGCCAAATTTCTTTATAACATCATCACGAAAACCTCTTTCTTTAAAATAAGATAAACCCACGGATCTTCCCTCGTCTTGTTTCCAAAGAACATCCTCAAAATAAGTTTGAGCAAAAGTGTTAATTACAAACAAACTTTCTCTTTCGTTGCGTTTATTTAACTCCTCTGCCGATATTTCCTTTTCTACTATTTCAATATTATATTTTTTAGCTAAGTAACGCAACGCATCATAATATGATAAATGCTCATGCTCCATGATAAAATTTACAGGCGTTCCTCCTTTTCCACAACCAAAACATTTACAAATATTTTTGGCTGGAGAAACAGTAAACGATGGCGTTTTTTCGTCATGAAATGGACAAAGCCCAATCATATTCACCCCTCTTTTACGAAGTGATACAAACTCGCCAACAACATCTTCAATCTGTGCTGTTTGTAGAATCCTATCCACTGTTACTTGATCAATCATCTCTATTTTGTTAGGAACACAAATATACGAGAATTTTACTATTTATCTATCTTGATGTAGGAGCTTTTTTCTACAAAAAATCTCGTATATTTGTAGGGCATCTCAACAAAAATTTATCGCAACAAGAATATCGAGTAATAAATAAACTTCAAAACTTATGAAAACCGTACTTATAACAGGGGCATCAGAAGGTATAGGATACGAATTGTCTCAATTATTTGCCAACGCACATTATCAGCTTATTTTGGTGGCAAGAAATGAACAAAAATTAAACGCCATGTGTGAAACATATACATCTAATGGTATAAAATGCACGTATTTTGTGGCTGATTTATCCATTATGTCTCACGTGGAAAGGCTTGCAGATAAAATCGACCAACTGCCATTCAAAATAGACTATCTAATAAACAACGCTGGGTTTGGGATATATGGAAACTCTACTGAACTGGATTGGGAAAAAGAATCTGCTATGTATCAACTAAATATGATTAGTTTAGCCTATTTAACAAAACACTTTTCAATTCAAATGACAAAAAATGGTTTTGGAAGGATTTTAAATGTTGCCTCTATTGCCGCCTTTCAACCTTTGCCATTTATGGCAGGGTATGCAGCCTCCAAAGCTTTTGTGCTTAGCTTATCTCAAGCATTGAACGAAGAACTTAAAAAGCAAAACGTATATGTGTCTACCCTATGTCCAGATGTTACAGAAAGTAAATTTCATAACACAGCCAATACAGAAAAAAAACTCTTGGGAGCTTCCTTTTTCCCTGTTGCCACAGCACAAGAAGTTGCTCAGTATGGGTACAAACTACTTATGTCAGGCAAAAACATCGGCATATATGGCTTGCTAAATCGCATTCAAATTGGCTTATTACGATTTATCCCTCGTGCATTTATTGTAAAAATTGTTGGGATAATGATGAAATAAATTGACTTCGTTCAATAAAAAAGCTGCTTTGTGAATTACAAAGCAGCTTTTTTATTGACAAACCTAGCGGTTAATCTTTTATCTTAGCCGACAAAAACTCTCTGTTTAAACGAGCAATATGGCTTATGGAAATATTTTTAGGACACTCTGCTTCACAAGCTCCTGTATTAGTACAATTACCAAACCCTAATTCATCCATTTTAGCAACCATCGCTTTGGCTCGTGTTGCTCTTTCTACTTTTCCTTGAGGCAATAATGCAAGTTGACTTACCTTTGCAGCAACAAATAGCATTGCTGATCCATTTTTACAAGCCGCTGCACAAGCACCACAACCGATACAAGAGGCAGCGTCCATTGCTTCGTCTGCATAAATTTTTGAAATAGGAATTGCATTGCCGTCTGGCACTCCACCTGTGTTTACAGACACAAAACCACCAGCCTGAATAATCTTATCATAAGCCCCTCTATTAACCATCAAATCCTTAATAACAGGAAATGCTGCCGAACGCCATGGCTCAATAGTAATCGTATCTCCATCTTTAAATTTACGCATGTGCAATTGACATGTAGTGATTTCACCATCTGGTCCGTGTGGATGTCCGTTAATATACAACGAACACATACCACAAATACCTTCTCTACAATCATGATCAAAAGCTACTGGTTCTTTGCGTTCGCTTATTAACTGCTCATTCAAAATATCCATCATTTCTAAGAATGAACTATCTGTTGAAACATTATTCAATTTATAGGTTTCAAATTTACCTTGTGCTTTTGGACCTGCCTGACGCCAAACTTTAAGCGTTACATTTATTGTTTTTTCCATCTTACAGAATTTCTTTTTGTTTGGATACCTTGTTAATTATGCTTTGTAATTGCGTTGTTGACGTTGAATAAACTCATAATCAAGTTTTTCTTTTAACAACACGGGATCTGCATTTTCTCCCATATACTTCCAACACGCCACAAATGCATAATCATCATCATTACGCATTGCTTCTCCTTCTGGAGTTTGATATTCTTCACGGAAGTGACCTCCACATGATTCCTCTCTTTGCAATGCATCGCGAGCCATCAAATTTCCTATTTCAATAAAATCTGCTACTCGCAAAGCTTTTTCTAATTCAACGTTCAAATCGTCTCCTTTACCAGGAATATATACGTTAGTCCAAAATTCCTTTTTAATAGCTTTAATTTTATCAATAGCCTGTTGCAATCCTTCTTTATTTCTGCCCATACCCACAAAGTCCCACATAACAAGACCTAGCTCTCTATGTATACTATCTACAGAACGTTGACCTTGTATGCTTAATAATTTTTGAATCTTGTCATTCACCTCTTTTTCTGCTTCAATAAATTCAGGCAAATCAGTACTCATTCGTGGTACTTGAATTTGATCTGCCAAATAGTTTTGAATTGTATAAGGTAATACAAAATACCCATCTGCTAAACCTTGCATTAAAGCAGATGCACCTAAACGGTTTGCTCCATGGTCTGAGAAATTTGCTTCGCCAATACAGAACAATCCTTTAACCGATGTTTGTAGTTCATAATCTACCCAAATTCCTCCCATTGTATAGTGTATGGCAGGATAAATCATCATTGGAGTTTCATATGGATTGTCATCTACAATCTTTTCGTACATTTGAAATAAGTTACCATATCTAGCCTTAACAACATCAAGACCTAAACGTTTAATTGAATCAGCAAAATCTAAATATACAGCTAAACCTGTAGCACCAACACCATATCCAGCATCACATCTTTCTTTGGCAGCACGAGAAGCCACATCACGAGGCACCAAATTACCAAAAGCAGGATAACGACGCTCTAAATAATAATCTCTATCTTCTTCTTTTAAATCAGTAGGTTTTAAAGTCCCTTTGCGAATAGCTTCTGCATCTTCTTTCTTTTTTGGCACCCATATACGACCATCATTACGCAACGATTCCGACATCAATGTTAATTTCGATTGAAACTCACCATGTACAGGAATACATGTTGGGTGAATTTGGGCATAACATGGATTAGCAAAATACGCTCCTTTTTTATACATTTGAATAGCAGCAGACCCATTAGATCCCATCGCATTGGTCGACAAAAAGAAAGCATTACCATAACCACCTGTCCCTACTACTACCGCATGGGCAAAAAAGCGTTCAATTTTTCCAGAAACTAAATTACGTGCAATGATTCCTCGAGCTCTTCCATCAATAATTACTACATCTAACATTTCGTAACGCGAATATAGCTTCACGGCTCCTTTGCCAACTTGACGGCTTAGTGCTGAATATGCCCCTAATAATAATTGTTGACCAGTTTGACCTTTAGCATAAAAAGTACGTGATACCTGTGCTCCTCCAAACGAACGATTATCTAACAAACCTCCATATTCGCGTGCAAAAGGAACTCCTTGGGCAACACATTGGTCAATAATACTTCCTGATACTTCTGCCAAACGATAAACATTGGACTCTCTTGCTCTATAATCACCACCCTTTATTGTGTCATAAAACAAACGATACACTGAATCTCCATCATTTTGATAATTTTTAGCCGCATTTATACCTCCTTGTGCAGCAATAGAATGGGCTCTCCTTGGTGAATCTTGAATACAAAAGTTTAGTACGTTAAAACCTAATTCAGCCAACGATGCAGCAGCTGAGGCTCCTGCTAACCCAGTACCTACAACAATGATATCTAATCGCCTTTTATTGGATGGATTTACCAATTTTTGATGTGCCTTGTAATTCTTCCATTTCTCAGCTAAAGGACCAGAAGGCACTTTGGCATCAATCATAATTGGTGTTTCTGTAGGCTTTACAGCCTGAGTTGTTTCTACAACAGTTTCTTTCTTAGCCATATTGTGTGATATTTCTAGTTACAAATTAAAGAACAAAATTTTGATATACAAATGTATAAACAACCACAGATACAAACAATAACACTACCAAAGTAGCAAATATGTTTGAAATACATTTTACACGGGGTAACCAAGTTTGGTTATTCAAACCCAATGAATGCAAAGAACTCCATACACCATGAGTTAAGTGAAACCACAATGCAGTAAGCCATACCAAATACAAGATAGCATACACTGGTTGAGAAAACCAATAGGTAATCCAATATGCTCCATCAACCGCTTTATCAATATCTCCTATGTGTTTTCCTAACATGTGCCCAACTTCAACTAATTGCATTTTACTCCAAAAATGATACAAATGCAATGCTAAAAATCCAAATACAATCAATCCTAAAACCAACATATTTTGAGAAGCCCATGATACTTTATCTTGTTTATCTGTCACTGCATAGCGTTCCTTACCTCTTGCTTTTAAATTTTGGAAAGACAAATACATAGCATATAAAATATGAACCATAAAGCCTAAAGCCAATCCTTTAGTAGCAATTAAAGCATACCAATTCGCACCCAAAAATGCACAAATTGCATTATATGCATCAGCAGAAAAAATCACTACCATGTTCATTAGACCATGAAACAACAAAAAAAGTACCAGCATGATGCCAGAGATACTCATAATCAGCTTTCTTCCTATCGAAGAGTTAATTAACCACATACTTCCAGTTTTTTAATTATTATTGATTTAATACAAAAATTTAATTTTCAGTGTACAAAAGTAATAAAAAGTTCAATGCTAAAGGGTATATACTATCACATTTTTTAACGTAATGCAAACGATTTTTCATTCTTGTAGTAATTCTCCCAAAAATAGTTTAAGTTATTGTTATTTAAGCTAATATAAAATCAATTTGTAGCCCAAAAAACTGTATTGCTTTCATTAAGCATACAAAAATAGGTAAATATATGTAAAATTTGCTCAAAATAACACAACAAGCAGGATATTATGCTACTCAGCTTGTTGGCTCAGAGCAAAAGCGGCTAACTGCTCCAACACCTCTTGTTGATTATTACATACAGAAAGAATAAGATTTTTATACTTACCTTCTTCAAACAATTGTGTTAAGAGCGGGTATATTGGTCGGCTATGAGTCCAATAATCAGCATTATAAAATATCATTGGACTTGCTAATCCAAAGGTAAGATAATGGTTTTGGTTGGCATCTTGAAAAATCTCTTGAATAGTTCCTGCATTTCCTGGGGTAAAAATTATACCTCCTTTTGCTATTGCCAACAAACCATCTTCTCGTATACTATTTTCAAAATACTTTGCAATACGTGTTGCAAAAGGAGTTGGAGGTTCATGTCCATAAAACCATGTTGGGATACCAATGCTTTCGAATGTGTGTTGTGGGTATCTCTCCATTACCATAAACGCCTTCTCTAACCATAAAAGATGATCGTAATGGGGAGCCTCTGAAAGCATTTCATAAGCATGTAGTAATTCGCTTTCTGTTCTACCAGCCATCCAAGCACCAAAATGAGTTGCTTCCATTGCCCCTGGACCTCCTCCAGATAACATAAGGTAAGATTGCTCTGTCAAAGTCTTACTCATTTTTGCTATTTCTAAAAATCCAATATCTGTTCGTGCTATATTATGACCACCCATTATTGCAACTAATTTGGTAGGTTCATAAGAAACTAAAAAGTCATGTAATGCGTCAGAAATTGAATGGTCGTGTATCCTACGTGCTAATGTTTCCTTAATATCTGAAGTCTCCTTCCCTTTGGCTATGTAATGGGAATATACTTGTTGATCAAACGTATGCGAAAATGAATCAGGACTTCCAATTTTATATCCTGCATAAAGATCATGTGGAGTATATAAGTGTGGAATAAAAATAGTATAAGGGACATCTATTGAAGGGAAAATAGTGCAATCTCGTAATTTCTTACAGATAAATTCTTGAGAAAGAATACAACCTAGAAACAAACAATTTGAATACGACTTATCAAATTTACTAGTACTTACATCATTAAAATCAATGTGTTGAAAAGCCACATATTGAATATTATCAGTAGTATGAAAGAGAGATTTTACTTGTTCGATTGTACGAATCTCCAAATGCTTCATGCCCATTTCTTTTATTTCATGTAAAAATAACAAAAATATTGGACTTAATCGTACAAATTATGGTAAAACAAAGAATCCTATTTGAAAAATAGTATTATTAACACCTCCATTAGGGGCGATGAAACCGGCATTACTAATATGTCAAACTCCTCCTCTAACATCTAATCCAAGGTTCTCAGTCAACATATAAGAAACTCCAACCATTAAATTGTCTGAAAAAATAAACCCATTGGCTTGTCTTGATGGAACATCAGAAACATAATGAGGACCAGCACTAAGCATTGCAAAAACAGAAAAATTTGACAATTCTTTTCTTAGTAATGCTCCTATATTCACACCATACTCAAATGAATATTTTTGTGTATCCTCAAAAAAACTCGCAGCATTATATTGTGGCTGTATTACAAGTTCACTTGAAAATGAATTCTTTTGATAAAATGTATACTGATACTGAAGAGAATACAATAGTAATTGATAATTATAGGTTACATCCCAAAACAATTGGTTACCATAACCAACTGCAAATCCAAATTTATTTTTACCAGTTGCAATACGATTCTCATCAAAAGTAGCAGAGAATGTATAGAAACATGAAAAATAAAGTAAAAGCAAAAGTATTAAAATCTTCTTCATTTCACTATTGTTACCCCTAAATAAAAAAAGGAGGCGATGTATGACACATCACCTCCTTTTGAAAAACGGCGGCTATCTACTCTCCCACACAAGTGCAGTACCATCGACGCTATTGGGCTTAACTTCTCTGTTCGGAATGGGAAGAGGTGGAACCCCAACGCTATAACCACCTAAAATTAGTGTAGCGT
>Ga0255345_1002546_pt1 | contig 22998 bp, 21 predicted proteins | sample wastewater_treat_6_FD_192415 | JGI IMG/M metagenome (GOLD analysis project Ga0255345, IMG submission 192415) | Wastewater microbial communities from Lulu Island WWTP, Vancouver, Canada - plant20 | ecosystem: Engineered > WWTP > Wastewater > Unclassified | place: Canada: Vancouver, British...
TGCGGAATAAGAAAATAAGTATTACCTTTGCCAACCGCAAAACGGCAATGGTGCCATAGCTCAGTTGGTAGAGCAAAGGACTGAAAATCCTTGTGTCCCCGGTTCGATTCCTGGTGGCACCACACAAAAAAAATGAAACCCTCTGAATTTCAATTAAATTCAGAGGGTTTTTTATTTAAATAAGAAAGACTTTTGGGTAAGGTTAATGTCTTAAATCAAAAAATTTTACAACTTTCCTACTCATTGGTGGTAGTTGTAATCTTTCAATAAGTTCTACTGATTCAAATTTTATATCAGGAGCTACCCTTATTTTTGAGCGGAATATGTCTTTTATTTGTTTAATGAATGAGTTGGAGGTATTATTGCTTCCAATTCGAATTTGAATCTGATCCGTTCCTAAAGAATTTGTGAAGACTTCAACAATGTAGTTTTTAACTTCGGGAATATTATCTAAAATATCAAATAGAATTGGCGGATAAATTGTTGTTCCTTTAAATTTAATCATTTGCCCCTTACGACCTAAGACAGAACTTAATCTGGCACTATTCCTTCCACATTCACAAGGCTCATCAAAGCGCATACATATGTCACCTGTTTTAAAACGAACTAATGGCATTCCTTCAACACCAAGCGTTGTAATTACAACTTCACCAGGTTCTCTGTCCTTAACCGGTTGGTTATTTTCGTCTAGCAACTCTACAATAATTAAGTCAGATGGAACATGGGCACCTTGATGCATCTCACACTCTGTAAAAGAGCTTTGCATTTCGGTTGAAGCATATGTTGAATATAATTCAAGAGATGGCCACTTTTCATGTATTCTGCTACCAAGTGTCGTAAATTCTCCTTCAGGTGTGCGTAACGCTTCGCCAATACACACAGCCTTTTTTAGTGTAGATGAATTATAATCGATTCCTTTCTTTTCAGCAAAATCAACCATTTTCATTAAAAATGAGGGCACTACCATACAAACAGTCGAATTTACGCGATTTATTGTATCCCATTGCAATTCAGGTATGCCATTACCTACTCGAACTATACCACATCCAAGTTCGCGTGCTCCCATAAAATATGCAAGTCCTGCCATAAAACGGCGATCGATTGTAGTCATAAGTTGCATTACATCTTTATTGGTACACCCTGCCATTGTGAAAGAACATGCTTCATTATACGCCAATCGTTGTAAATCTTTTTCAGTTAATGCAAAAGTTACAGGCTCTCCAAGAGTTCCGGATGTTGTTACATAATCAATAATTAACAATGGATCAACACAAAGAAAATCATTATTATACGATTGTAAATCCTGCTTAGTAGTTGTTGGAATAAACTGCAAATCCTCAATTGTGTTAATCTCTGATATATTTATGTTGTACTCAATAAACATTCTCTTGTAAAAAGGAGAATGTTCTGCAACATAAATCAAAGTTTCCTTCATACGATCTTCCTGAAATTTCTTGATTGTTTGAGGTGCCTGATAATGAAGTTCTCTATTCTTAATCATATTTTTTGATTTTTTTTATAATTTGTTCTCTTTCTTCCAGTCTCGATATTTCTAACGATAACGCCTTTTGCCAATATGAAACAGCTTGATGTGAGTTTTTTATAGAAAGCATATAGTCACCTAATGTGTTGTATACTTGAAAATAATTTGGATTATTTTCTATAAAACCGTCTATTATCGACACAGGGACATAACTCTTATTATCTATTGCTTTTTGAAGTTTTTTATACTGCTCTCTATATGTAATAGCTCTTTTATACTCATCATTGATTAAAAAACTATCTGCACCAATTGTGAGACTGTCCACCACATAACTTCCTTCAAATTGTCTGTTTCTAAAAACTTCATTTAAATCATAGCACACATATTCGCCAATTTGCCATGGAAAGGTTGACACCCACATACGCAATTTGTTAGGCTGAAACACAACTGAATGATGAGCTATAAATTGATTAATTGATTTCTCATTGCTGATACCGATATCTTTATTTTTCACACCATGTCTGTTGCGTAATATATAAACAGCATCATTAGGAGTTATTGGCGTCAATTCATCCAACAACTCATTAATTCTATTCCATCTATACGGGCTATCGGATGTTTTAATGTTGTCAATGTTATATTTATCTGAATTAAAAATTTCAGACTGATAATGATTGGTGCATACCACCCTTTTGCTTGAACCGGTATATAATGCAATTTTAGTAGGAGTTTTTTCAATAATTGCAGCGCATCCATCATTTGCAGAACCTACAAGTATAGACTCTGAAACAAAAGTTTTAAACTGTTGAGCTATTTCATATGCTTCAGATATATTTGATGCATATTGTAAAATATGTCGTGTTAGTAAAGAAATTGGCATTGCTGAAGAAGTTGGAATTGCTCCTTTTGCTGCATTAATAGTTACAGTCAGCCCCTTTTCATTCATTCCGGAAAGAACTCCCATCATACCCGGCCAAGAGACGGAAACAAAATTGTAACCTTCAGTTGGCTCAACAAATAGTACTACTTTATTTTTCGCAAAATTATCACCAACATAAAAGTCGAAATTTCTTCCAATTATAAGTTCACCATCTTCACTTTCATTGTCCCATATCGCAAAAGAACTGCAACCCACCAACATATATTGTTGCATTGCATGACCAATGTCATGGGCAGCATGGTAATTTAATTGTCTAACATAAGGTGAACTGTAGGCATTATACTCATCAGTACAAGATAGAGACATAGTATAAATTTCTTCTAAATATTCCCTTGGTATTTGCTTTGCCATATCTCGATTGAAGATAACTACAAGTTTATGCAAAAATTTTACCCACCATTCTGAAGAAATAATTTCATGTATTCGATCTATAAAAACATCTTCTTGATTTTTAAGCAAATCCTTGCTTATCATACCATAAGCAGTTCCTCTGTCAATAGAATTACCATATAATTTTGCTTCCCACAAACCATATTTATTGAGATAAAGACTTCCATAATCACAAAGTTTAATAGAGTCCGTTTGTGTAGTTAATTGGTAATGACTCGTATCTACATTTATATTTGGTTGCAAGAAGTCTGCTGTGCAATATAAGTATAGTCCAATAACAGATAGTATAATTGATAATACAATTGGTGTCCCTAATAGTAAGGATAAAGTAATAATTATTATGTTTTTTATTTTACGCATTTCCTATTTTCTTTGAAAGATACTCCATTCCAAGTATTTCAGAACATGTAACAGCAGATGATATAGTTGTTCCCAAACAGCCATGAATATTAAGACTCTGTCCTGTAATTAGCAAATTAGATATTTTTGTCTTTGCAAGCATCAACGTTACTAATGGATTACGACAATCTTTAATAATTCCATAAGCACATCCACTCGGTGTAGATGTATAATCCCTATATGTGAGCGGTGATGCTGTATATTTTTTATAAATACAATTACGAAGATTAGGATAAAACTGACAAACAAAATCTACAACAGCTTCGCTAAAATTTTCCTTGAACTCTAAATAATCTTCTCCTCGATTTCCAATAGACGTATTGTGCCATTGTTCACAAGCCGAATAAAGCATAGGAGTTAACAGTGTAACAACTTTTGTATATTCACTTCCTGAATTTGGTTGCATACAAAGTAATGTTGATGGTATATTGTATCCTTTATAATCACCTTTTATATCCCATACATCAGAATTGTTAAACAAATAATGGTTTTGATTTATATATTTTAGAGTATTTGGCTTTGTTAATAAATAAGTTGTAAAAAATCCATAGGTATTTGGTAAGGAGTTCATTCTTGTAAAAAATGCTTTCTTATAAATACTATTATTTTCTAACAAAGAGAAAGTCACAGAAGGATGGAGTGATGAGATAATCCACTTTGCACAAAATCTTTCGCCTGAATCAAGTAACAAATATTCTACTTTATCCGAATTCAAGTGAATCTTTGAGACTTTTGCTTTTAAAATTACTTCACCGCCATTTGACTTTATTCTATCCACAAGTCGGTCTGCAAGTTGCTGAGAACCATCTTTAAACGCATATGCACCCTCAATGTTTGAGTGTGTAATCATTCCGTATTCATATAACGATGTGGTTATTTTATTACCGGCGTATAAACAAGTGTTACCAGCAAAGACATTCCTTAACTTTTCATCTCTTATATGTTTTTTTATCTCATTATAAGCAGATACTGACATATATTCGATACCTCTATTTGATATCTTACCTTTCTTAAGAATTTTTGGACAAATCAACTCCCCCACTTGTTTGATTGTTTTACTTATAGTTTGAATCCCTTCTTTTTCATTAGGAAATTGTTTACTTAATGTTTCAGTAAAATTATCATATCCCATTGCATGACAAAAACTTGTTCCATCACTGAAGTGAAAATAATCAAACCCTGACTCATCTAATTTTTGAAGGTAAAGAGAGTCTATTACACCGAGGTATTTAAAATATTGATGTACAATTTGTCCTTCAGATAAAGAACCAACGTAATGCATACCGGTATCTAAAATACGACCATTTCTTTTGAAAGATTGCAAACACCCCCCTGCAACACTATGCTGTTCTAGCACACATACATTAAACCCTTCTTTGCTAAGTATCGCGCCGGAAACAAGACCACCTAGACCTCCTCCAATGATTATGACATCGTATTTTTTCATTTATTTTTTAGTTAATATGTATATTGTTTCAGAACTACCTTTTTTTGTGTTCTGAATATCAATATTCATATTGGTCTTTTCAGCAAACTCACTCATCCATTTTGAACTCACAAAAGTTAGTTTCTGAGAAGTTTTATTGAATTTTATAATCTGAGTTGACCAAATTTCAGTATGTTTAGTTCTTTTGTGTTTTTCTGTTAATGAAGAATCTCCATCTCTAACTATAATAAGACCTCTTTTTGTAAGGCTTTTAACTGCTTTAATTAATATTTGTTTTTGAGATTCTGCATCTACATAATGCAAACTATCATTAAATAAAATAGCATCAGAAATAGGAATCTCTACGCTACGCATGTCAGCATGCTTAAACTCCACATTACACTTTTTACTTAAAAAAGAATGTTCAGCCAATTCAATTTTATTTTTGTCGTAATCTATGGCAACGATTGTTCTTTTTGGAGATAACAAGCTAAGCATAAAAGACATTTGTCCATACCCGCAACCCATGTCGGTAATCTTAGCTTCTCTATGTATAAGTTTATCCCATTTAGTATAATAACCATCAAGACGACATTTTATTCTCATATACCATTCTAAAACAGGTCCTTTGTATATGTAATTTTTTATCAAAGCATCTTTAAAGTATATATTATTTTTTTCTTTAAGCTCTTCACTCATAATGCTATACTGCTCTATATACCATCTGCGATATGCTTTTGATTGCTCCTGATAAGTTTTTCCAAATGAAGTGTCGCCATATTTTACTCGCATCATTGTTTTAGTTGCAATAACACCGGATTTAATATAGAAACCTTGAGTTTTTGCAGAAATCTTACCTGCTCCATAAATTATCATAGGCAGTATATCAATTTTCAAAAGTTGAGCTAAATAGAATGCACCCTTGCGAAATCTTTGTATTGAACAATCTGCTGAACGCGTACCTTCGGGGAACATAACTACTGAATAACCTTCTGATATTCTTTCTTTTAATTTTTCTGCAAGAGCTTCATAACCATCAGCAGAATGGTGAAAATCAGCATATTGAACTATCCAACCAAAAAAAGGAGAATTCCACACCCAACTATTTGTAACCATTACAATCTTAGGAGTTGTGGATAAAAGTAAAAGAATGTCTATAAACGACTGATGATTTGCAATGATAACAGCAGGCTTATCATATTTTTCATTGTATGGATTTTGCCTAATTGTTTTTACAGTAATCATGGTTCTAAGAAAAAACCATGTAAATCTATAAATTAATTTATGGAAAGACAGTTTCTTCTTTTCACGTTTAATTGGTAATACAAGTAACACAAGAATGTAAAGCTGAAGTATTACACATCCTAAAAGGAAATAGACAAAGGCATATATAGTGTTTAAAATACCGAGAAGAGTATATGGAAAATTTCCTTTTTTTGTTTGAGATGTTACTAGCAACCGGAACAACATCGGTTGTATAGTGAAAGATACTAATACAACAACACTTAAGCCCAATACCGATATTAGAGCTATTGATTTAAGGGCAGGATGCTGAGCAAAAATCAGCACTCCCATACCTACTATTGCTGTAAATGCGGAGAAGAAAATAGCTGTTTTGTGTGCAGCTATAATTTTTTTCCCGTTTTTATAATCTTGAAGCAAACCATCCATAATGAAGATACTGAAGTCATCACCGATACCAAAAATAAAAGTTGCAAGGATTATATTTACAATGTTAAATTTAATATCAAGAAGTGCCATTAAGCCAAGAATGATAACCCAGCTAATTGCCATAGGAAGAAAAGTAAGCAGAGTTAATTCTATGCGACCATAGGATAGTAAAAGTGCAAGAAAAACAATCAATGAAGAAATAAACAGGATATAATCGAAGTCTGCGTTAGTAGATTCTACCATTTTAGAAGAGAAATAAGCTCTATCTATTACAGCAGTATTGCTTAATTCATCTATCTCTGCATAAAGTTCAGTTTTATGTTTTTGGTCTATGACAATATGCGAAAGTATTGATGTTGAGGTGGATGAAGAGTTTACCCATTCTGATATTACAGGAACTTCACTAACCTCTTCATTAGAATAGGTACAAACTACATAATCTTTTGTAATTATTTCTTCAAATTGATAAAAAGCATTTTCTCTAAATCCTTGTTTATAAGCACTTTTCTGAATTAAATCCAACGTCTTTTCCCTATTCTTAGACCAAAATGCATTCCATTTAGCAAGTCGCCTATTTTGTTCATCGTAAGGTATAACAAAATCATTTATCGTTACTACATTTTCAATTTTTCCTGCTTGTTTATATTTATTAAGAAGAGTTTCAAGTTGTTGGTATTCAGCAATTAAAGTATCAAAATTCTCATGACCAGTAACAATGAAAATGTCTTTACTTTCATCTCCAAAAATCTCTAAAGAACGTTTTTCTGCTTCAATTATATGTTCTGGCATATAGTTGATATTTGACATATTATCGTCAAATTTTACATCCTTATAACAAAATAGAGCAATAATAGTTAGAATAATTATTGGTGTGATAATCCATTTATTATCATAGTTATAACCTAATACCTTTTCAACTTTGTTAAGTAAAGTGCTCTTTTTAGAGGCATCAAATCCTTTTAAAAACTGTGGTAAAAATATTAAACAAAAAAGGGTTGTTCCTATAAGTGCAAAAACGGAAAAAAGTCCCATATCTTGCAAAAGTCCGGAGGAAGTAAACATAAGAGCTGCAAAGGCTCCAATGGTTGTAAAACTACCAATAGTTAGCGGCAGAGTCAACTCTTTTATTATCCTTTTAGGAGAAGATATATAATTGAGATGCGACACCATATGTATCGAATAACTCACTGAAACGCCTAAGATGACTGTACCTGTACCAATGGCTATGGCAGAAATTTCTCCTTGAATGAGCCATATCATGGCAAGGGCAAAAAGAGCTCCAAAAGCTGGAGGTATGATGATAAAAGGTATTGACCACTTATTGCGGAATGAGAAGAAAATCACTAGAAGTATAAAAATCAAAGCAAGGCTCAAAGTAGTCCTGATATCTTTTTTAATCTGCCTAGCATTATAGACTGCTACAATAGGACCACCTATACAATCAACACTCACATCATTTATTTCTGCAAGTTCTTCTGCCCTTTCTAAACCTATTACTAAATCATTGTTTTTACCCGTATCACCCATGCTGTTGGCTGGTTCTAAAAAAATCAGCATGGTAGATAAATCTTTTGTAAAAAGTCTACCATTATAGATTTCATATTCTAATTCAGGATTGAACTGTTCAAATTTTTGTAATAAATGAGTGCCAACGTTAAGTGGGTCACGCATTATAACATCGCCTATAACCATTCCGGATGGAGATGTGAGCAGTTTATAGGCACGAGAAATAGCATTGTTTATTCCTTCTTCTGATACTTTTTCTTCTAAAAGCTTGTAATCTTCATCAGTTAAAAATATAGGTAAAAACTCATATACAAATGAAGTAACATTACTTATAACATCTTCATCTACTGAAGCTGTAATGGATTTTACCAGTCCATCATTAATAAGTGAATCTATTTTTAATTCAAAAATCTCTGCTGATTCGATAATAGCATCAGGATTATTCCCTGTTAACATTATTATAATTTTATCTTTAGCTTTTACATTTTCAAAAACGGTGTTTTTATTTTTATCTGAATTGCTAAAGAAATTAATTATATTCTCTTGAAGTGTTAATTGTGATGCCATTATAGCAAAAGCACCCACCAGCACAATCAAAATAGCATAAAAAGCTATTTTATGCTTGTCAAACCAATTGTATATATATATGAAAATTTTACTCATTACTTGGTTTTCTTTTAAACAAAGACATTATAAGAAATGAAAGTAGAAAAACAAACAGACCCATTAAAACAGCCAAAGCTATACTTCCAATTAGGTATTGCCACAAAGCAAAACCAATAGAATCAAAGGAAATACTACTAATTGAAAAAGCGTTTTCTATGTTTAAAATAAGGGCTCCCATTACCATACTTCCATATAATATAAAAGGAATCATAGGTGGGATGCTAATGTTTGAAAATACAACTGCAATTACCTTGTTGAGTTTTAAGAAATGTGCAGAAAGTCCTGCAAATACCATTTGATAACCCCAAATAGGGATAATACCACAAAACACACCCCACCCCATAGCAGTTGCCATACGAAGGTTTGAATCAGAACTATGTATAATATGCTTATCAATAAATTTTTTAATATTAGCCGGAGTAAGCCAACGTAAAAATTTCCAAGGATAATAAAACAGGAAAGCACAAAGAACTAGTACGGTATTCAATAAGCTAATACGGGTGAAATCCTTCAAAGGTCTAAAATGCGACACTCTTTCGTCTTTAGGTGGATAATAAACCTTAATAGGAACATTTTCTACATTGATTCCTCGCCAAGCTGCTCGCACAATAACTTCAACTTCAAACTCATAACGACGAGTGATAAATCTTATACTTTGCAACTTTTCCAGAGGATATAATCTAAATCCGGACTGAGTATCAGTGAGTGTTTGTCCCGTTTCTACCTTATACCAAAAATTAGAAAACTTATTAGCAAAAGTATTCTCTGAAGGCATGTTGTCTGCTGTCAAATTTCTTGCTCCAATCAACAAGCTATCAGGCACTTCCTCTATTCTATCAATGAAAATCGGTATGTCATCAGCATAGTGCTGACCATCGGAATCTATGGTAATAGCATAACGATACCCCCATTCATGTGCCTTCTTTAAACTCAACTTTAAAGCATAGCCCTTTCCTTTATTTTTAGGATAGGCAATGAGCTTAATATCTTTAAAATTCGCCAATATTTCAGCTGTATTATCTGTAGAGCCATCATTCACAACAATGATATCGGAACTGTACTCTTGTACATCCTTGATTATCTTAGCTATAGTTCCAGCATTATTATATGTGGGAATGATAACCACACATTTTAATTCTGCAAGTCTCTTCTTATACGTTATTGTTGTCTTGCTCATTATCTTAAAGTTGCTCTCAATTTTAATACGGTTTGTTCATCCTTAATTCTAACAACAGTTCCTCTTAGTCCAATTGTGTCTATAATTTTCAATTTGAGCATAATTTTTAGATTTTTTTCGGGAATTAAGGCAGAAATATATTTACATTCTTTTATTGATTCAAAAATTACCTCTTTTCCCAAAACTTTGGTAAGCGATTCTCTTATAATTGTCAATGTGCAAACCCCCGGCACAACAGGCTGTTCCGGAAAATGTCCCTCATATATTTCATGTTCGGGATTTAATTCCACCTCAACATTATAAGAGTTCTCCTCTGGTTTTTCAATCTTAATAACCTTATAAAATATTCCTTCTAACACCATATTACTTAGCTATCTGAAACAATTTATCGTCAATCTTTGTATTAAACTGCTTATTAGTAAACTTATACATTGTGTAGTCACCCGACTTTTCTTCCATTTTCAGAATATTCAACGACATATCTTTCTTATCAAAATGCAGAACAATACGAGAGATTTTAGAAGCAGCTTTCCCGCGTTGAGGCACCATTGTTAAAATCCACTCTGTTGGAGTTTTTTCCGGATTTATAGTAAATACTTTATTCATTGCTCCGAAATCTCCTACAACACAAGCAGAAAGAATAGAGTTTAGATTTTTCAACATGGGATTTGATGAAATTTTAGTAGAACTAAGGTTGTTACCTGTTTTCATTTCAAACCAAGCCTCATTCATTTTTATATAATCCCCATCCTTAAACCCTATGAGCATACAACCAGGTCTGGTGAAATAAAAATCGCCATCTTTCTTGACAACATTGGTAAGCACAGACATCTCTCTGGTCTGTGTGAACAGTGCTTTGATAGATGTTACATTCTCATTTTTAGCTTTTAACTCGTTTTCAAACTCTTGTCTTAAAGAAGTGTCTTGTGCAAAACAAGAAATGCCCAATAATAAAGCAAAAGTAAACACTATATATTTAGCTTTCATATACTTCAATGTTTAACATTTCATCAAGCGGAAGAATTTTATATCCTTTTTCCAAGATTGATAAAATTAATTGTTTCAATAACACATCAGCATCTCTGCAAGAATCGTGCAATAAAATAATTGCTCCCGGATGAAGCTTGCTGATGACTTTTTTATTTATACTTTCTCTACTCTTATTCATCGTATCTAGAGAACGAATGCTCCAACCAATAGCTTTCAACTCTTTCTCTTTAACAACTTTTGCAATAATAGGATTAGTAACTCCAAATGGAGGCCTGAATAGTTTAGATTTTCTCCCTATTGCATTTTTAATCACAACATTACAATCTTTAATTTCTTCTTTAACACGCTTTTTATTACTAAGCGGAAAAAATCCACTGTGAGAATACGTATGATTAGCAATAATATGCCCTTCTTCAACAATTTGCTTTACAAGATAAGGATGTTTTTCCGCCTTCTTACCTATGAGAAAAAATGTGGCCTTGATATCATATTCTTTTAATATATCTAAAACTAATGGAGTTATTATTTTGTCTGGTCCGTCATCGAAAGTTAAAGAAACCACTTTATCCTCTCTATCTGCTTTACATAAAGTCTTCAAGTAAACATTGCTACCAACATCAGCCGATGCCCATACAAAAAAAATGATAATCCCAACAACTATAACAACTATTAACCAATACATATAAATTTATACAACCAAAACTACTAAGCAAAAATATCAAAGCAAGTTTTGAACTATTATTACTGTAGGTTTTGCACCAAAATATTCATTATAAACCACCACTTCTTTTACACCTTCTTTCACTAAATTAACAGCATCTGTAAAAGTAAAAGCCGTTGCAGTAGGAAAAAGACCGTAATTTTTATATTTATTCCACAATAAAACTGAACTCTCAGAATAAACGTATTTTAACAAACACTCCTTTTGTGTCAAACTTTCAGAAAGAAATTCAATTTTAATAAGTTCAGCAATAGTGTTTTCACTTTTTTCTGATTTTAAATGTGCAAATACTGTACCTTCACCATTGTTATGATGTCTAAACAAGCCCATTCGTTCCATAATGCGCTGTTGAGAAGGAGTCGCTTCATCAAACGCACCCACAAGTACATTTTTACTTTCACTATCTGCAATACGCATCATTGCATCAAGCAAAGCATCTTCAAAACTATGGCTACGATGCACATAAGTCATATTATAACAATGGTTGTTTTTTAAAAGTGAAATTTGCCCTCCAACTGTATTGAAAGTTGATTGAATAAATGGAGTTGGATTTAACAGTTCCTCTTTATTTACAATCATATTGCGAAGAAAACGTTCACTATCGGTAAGAAAACCCCACCCTGTAGCTGTAATTATAGCATCCAAATCTGCAATCTTGTCAACACCGCCCAAACATTCTACTGCTGTTGAAACTGCATTTTTGATAAGACTACTCATTCGGCGACGTAAGCCGGCATCCGGTATCAAAACCTTAATGTCAGTCGTCACGTCCTTGTGAGTTATTACTTTGTCAATAAAACATTTCATATCTTATCGAATAAAGACAATAGAACTACAATTTCCACCAAAACCAAAGGAGTTGCTTAAAACACAATCTACTTCTACTCCATCTTTAAATTTTGTAATAGGCTTTAAACCATAATCTTCAATTGGTGTTGTAAACCCTAGATTTGGATAGAGATAGCCGTTTTTAATAGCAAGTACGGAAAAAACTGCTTCTATACCACCGGCAGCTGCCAATGTATGTCCGGTAAAAGCTTTGGTAGAACTAAAAGGAGGAAGTTTTTTACCAAATAGTCTTATAAACGCAGCACTTTCAGCGGCATCATTATTTCCCGTACCCGTACCGTGAGCATTGATATAGTTCACTTGAGCGGGAGAAAGCTTAGCTTTATTTAAAGCTTCTTTCATCGCTAAGTATGCTCCATCTCCATCTGTTGAAGAAGTAGTTTGATGGTGTGCATCATTTCTATTAGCCCAACCAGCCAATTGACAATAATAAGTATCCACATCTTTTTCGCGCTGAAGTACTAAATAACCAGCACCTTCGCCAAGATTCAAACCTGAACGACCGGCATCAAAAGGTCTGCAAAGTTTTTCATCAAGTATCATTAAAGAATTGAAACCATTGAGAGTAAAAGCAGATAAAGCATCGCTACCACCCACAATAACAGCATCTACTATATTGTGTTTTAACAGTTTAGCTCCTTGGATAATAGCATTTGCTGCTGAAGAACAAGCAGTACTAATTGTAGTTGTATAGCCATTAATATTACAATAACGAGCTATAGCCTCTGTACTAGCAGCACAATCATGCATTCTTACATCGCGCAAGCGCCCTGAAGTATCATTTTCAATAAATTTTTCAAAGAAGTGCTCACTTAAGTCCATTCCTCCTACAGAAGTAGATGAAACCAAACCTACACGCTTAGTCATGTCAAGATTTGCATCTAAAATAGCCTCTCTTACCGCTAGAATTCCTAATAAGGCTGTGCGAGAAAAATGCTTTTTGGAATTGATGTTTGCCACTGAATGTAAATCTTCATTAGAAACACAAAGTTCTCCAACGGGTAATTTGTTACTCGTCTTTAAAATTTTAGGTAAAGTCTTAATACCGGTTTTTTCTTCACGAATTAAAGCGATATTTTCCTCTATACCTATTCCTAATGCCGATACAAGGCCTAATCCAGTGACAACAATTTTCATTGTTTGCGATTTTGCATAATGTACTCTGCAAGAGTTTTAACTGAATAAAATATAGGTTTTGCTTCTGCTGAATTAGAAAGTTTAACTCCGTAAAATTTCTCTAGTATTAGAATAATTTCCAAAGCATCAATTGAGTCTAAGCCAAGTCCCTCACCGAACAATGGAGCTTCTGCATCTATATCCTCCGGTGTAATGTCCTCAAGATTTAGCTCTTCAATTAGATGTTCTTTTAATTCTTTAATAAGCTGTTCCATATTGTTTGTTTTTTAAAAGTTTTAAATTTATATCCCATTTACCTTGTAAAAACTCGCACCAACCGCAAATTACAGCATCAGTTTCATCATTTTCAATTAAGCGTTTAGCATAAGCTTCTACAAAACCACTATCTTCATTTTCAATAAAAAATGTATTCTCGCCTTGAATTTTATGACGTATACACATTTCTCCGGCTGCGACATTGGCAAGTGTATATACAAAAACAGCAGGAGAAGTTCCTTCTGGCAATCGTTGATTAAGAATTTTCTGATGTTTGATATCTGCATTCAAAGAGGCAGATTTATTAGAAAGAATTATTGCTCTTCTAGTTGGTTCTACATTATTCCAATTTTCAATTTTTAATAAACGTTCTACTGCCACATAAAGACCTTTACTCATGTCGCACATTTTATAAAACTTCATATTGCTTTCTTCAAAAGATTTGAATTCAGCACGAATAAAGTTGGCAAAATCTAAATTAGATTGCGGTAAAGTATATTTTGCTACAAGTTTAGCCTTTTTTGTAACTTGAGGAAAGAAATCTGCTGTTTTAATCACTCTTTTTTTCATCTCTAGAATGATTGCTGCATTGCATCCCCCAAAACCAGAGGCTGTTTTAACACAAGATTTATTTAAAAATTTCTGTGTGTCAGCTGAAACTTTTAATCTATGTGGAGTGTCTGATGACACAAAACCATGAGTACCAAAAATATAACCTTGTCTAAGTTGTTCTATACAAATTATAGTTTCCACTACCCCTGAAGCTCCAAGAATATGACCAATATGTCCTTTCAAACTATTCAAAGGTTTGTCATCTAATTTTGCCCAAGCAATAGCCTTACTTTCCATCTCATCATTATACCTGGTTGCTGTTCCATGAGCATTGATAAACCCTATGTTTTCTGCCTTTAACTTTGCTTCGTCCATAGCATTTTGTATGGCATAATAAAGACCGTCACCGGTACGTGATGGACCTGAAATATGATTTGCATCATTAGTTATAGAGCCACCAATCAAACGAACTAGAGGAGTTTCAGAATACTTGGTTTTAGTAGTAAGAATAACAGCTCCTGCAGCTTCTGCCAAAGTTAAACCATCGCGTTTTGAATCGTATGGACAACAAGGTTTAGGGCTAATAGATTTAAACGAAGCGAATCCAGAGGTTATAAACTCACTAAGAACATCGCAACCGACAATGATGACATATTCACACTTTTTATCCTGTAATAGACTTTTTGCTACAACAAATGCAGAGACTCCTGAAATACAGGCATTTGAAACTACTATAGGAGAGTTTTTTGATTTAAAATATTGCGCGACTGTATTTGCTGATGTGTATAGAAAAGCTCTTTCATCTATATTTTCCGTATTCTCTGCTAATAATTCCACATTACCTTTTGTTGTGGATATAATCAATTGTACATTTTTATTTGATAAGGATAAGCCCGATTCTTTAAGTACATTGTGTATCTGTTCTATTAAGAGTGATTCGAAACGAGTGTAACCTTCAAGAATTTGAACAGAAATTTCTCCAACATACATCTTGTAAAACTCACTATACTTTAATCCGGATTTACCATTGCGGATAGATGAAATTGTCTCAGTTTTATTACCAAGACAAGTACGCATAGAGCTATTACCAATGTATATTTCTATTCTTCTTTTAGCCATTTTTCTTTCCACTTTTCAAAAAAAACGGGATTATTCAAAACCATATTTCCTTCTAAATCAACAAACACCTGTACAGAACTTCCTCTTGCGACCAAAGCGCCATCACTTTCGCGATAAATTATATACTCAAAACATAGTTTAGCAGCTTCTGTATTAATGAATCTAGTTTCTATTATTGCAACATCATTTACTTTAAGCGATGCCACATATTGTAATTGCAAGTCAACAATCGGAGCAGTATAACCATTTGCATAAAAATCCATATAGCCGACACCTGAATATTTATGTCCAAACGCCTCTCTACCATCTTCAAAATAACGAACATAAACTCCATGCCATACAACTTGCATAGAATCAACCTCACTAAAACGTACTTTTGTCTTAGTGATATGCTTTAATGCTGGTTTTTTATCTCCTATTTTGCGATTACGTTTAATCATTATCTAAAAATATTTTCATTTTACATGAAGCTATCTCCCTTTCTCCAACCTTACAATAAGCCTGAATCATGGTTATATTAAAAACCTCATGTAGTATTTCTATTGTTGTGTCAATCTTATCTCCAAGCTTAGGATTTTCAACTAAAACAAAATCATTTATCGAACCTATGTAACCGATTGGTATATTTTGATTTTTAGTTTTAAAAATATAGCCAACTCTTGCAGCTGAAGATTGGGCAATATGTTCAATCAAACCACATTCAGAAAAAAAATCATTATCTACAAAAATATTATTTTTGCGCACAGTAAAACAAGTCCTTGAAATATTATCCTCAAGTCCAAGAAATTCATCCACCATTACAATCGGTGGTCTTTGCGGAATTAATTCTAGTATTTTATACATTTTTTCTTTTGCAAATCATTATGGAATGACCTAAGCCCAAACCATCCACAATCTCTTCAACCTCAAGCCCTGCATTGTTCACGCATCTTTCCATATCATCAGAATGGTACATTTTACTATTGCCATTTGCCAATGCAGTAAAATATATACTAGTCAAGGTTAGACAATATGCTGCAGTTTCATATTTCTGACGATCCCAAAAAGTCTCCATAATGTAAAGACGCGAATGGTCTTCCATAGACTCAGCAGCTCTTTTACATATACTTGTTACTTCTTCTTCAGAAAAACAATCTAAAAATTGACTCATCCAAATTATATCAAACGCCGGCGTAGGAAATTTAACTTTTTCGTCCAAAAGATTGGCTGGATAACCATGAATTCTATCAACTCCCTCTTTACCGGCTGTCTGCTGACGCATCATTTCCAATTGTTGTGGAAGATCCATGATTGTAACTTCAACATCTTTATTGTAACCCACGCACTGTATAGCCCAGCGACCGGTGTTTCCACCAACATCCAAAAGACGTTTTACTTTTTTATCACCATCAAATATAAGTTTCAAAGCAGCAGGAAACGAACCGTCAGAATAAAAATGGTCAAAATCAAACCAACTTTTTTGTGTTTCTTTAGGCAAACTTGATAAACCCTCATATATAGTTGGCCATTCGCCAAACACTTTTAAACCTTCAGGTTTACCCTCAAGCAAGGCTTCTTCTAAATGAAACAACCCTATGTAGTTCACATCGTGGTTAAAATTCATATTGACTTTTGCCATCGGATCATTTAAAAGAAACCAACCGGCTTTTGAAATAGTAAATTTATCATCCTTTGTCAATATTGTTCCAATCGACAAAGAGGCTTCTAAAAGAACCTGAACAGCATAATTTGACAGTTTAGTGTGTTCAACTATCTCTTTCTGTGTCACACCTTTAGGATTCTCAGCAATGTAATCAAGAATACCAAACTTTATCATCAAGCGAGATACTTGAAAAACTATAGGAGCAAAAGCTATCTCTTGAGCAAGGCGCTGTGCCTCTCCTGCTGTTTTTTGCTCTTTACCATAGAACTTTTCTAATGCTTGAGTTAGTTTCATATTAATTTATTTTCCAAAAATCATAAAAATTAAACCACTGAAGTGGGTACTTTCTCACTATTTTTTTCAGTGATTTTACATATTCTTCCATCAATTTTTCTGTGGTAATTTTACCTTCAATCTTAGGTTCTTCAAAGATAAAACGATAAGTAAAATTTGACTCTCTCATTGAAAAATAGAAAACCACCGGCACTTTACATCTCGATGCTATTTTGAATGGGCCAATTGGAAAAAATGCAGGAGAACCTAAGAAATCATATTTCAGAGTATTGCTATTATCAACAAATCTATCTCCATTGAAGCAAACATACTCTCCATTGTTCAAGGCATTTTTTATTTCCACCATTGCCTCAATCACATTTTTATTGATTGGAATTATTTTGTAGTTATTATCTTTACTTGCATTTTCATCCAGGACTTCTTTGATTTTCTCATGCTCATCATCAACTTTTACAATGTTTATCTTTTTACCATAAGTACCAAAAAAACCTGCTCCGGCTTCCCAACATCCTACATGTGCCCCCATCATTACCACACCTTGATTACTATTGAGAATTTCGAGAAATCTATCATAATTATCAAATTCGTAATTATAACGATTGCCCAAACCTCCTTGCATAGCAATTTTATCAATCAATGTCTGTCCAAAAACATAATAATGGCAATATAATTCCACCAAAGAGCGCCATCTATTCAGACTTCTACGTTTTCGATTATACTGCCAAATTGTTTTAGTCGCTTTTGGAGCAAATGGAATAAAGTAGATTACAATGAATGCTAAAAAGAAATAAGCACAACGAATCCCCAGTAGTCGAATTAAATAAACAAAAAATTTATACCCAAAACGACCTCCTCGGGATTTACCACTCCATTGTATTGAAGAGTTTTCAGCCATTAATCTTACGATTAAGAAGCTCGTAAAAATCTTTAAATGTTTTAACTCCTGTGAAATCGGGACCAGTAAGAGTCAATCCGAAATGTTTTTCAACCAGCACAACAACATCCACCAAATCAAGGCTATCTAAACCAAGAGTATCTTTTAATGATGCGTCAGGAGTAATTTCTGATTCTTCAATTTCAAACTCTTCGGCAAGTACGACAGTAGCTTTTTTAATGATTTCTTCAATTGTCATAGTTGGGTAATTTATTTTAAATGTCTAATAATTTCCATCCTAATGATTTAAAACACTTAGATAATCTATGCTCCGGTACAAAATCATCTCCACCGGCATGACCGTTTATTGCAATTGCACAAACAATTTCATTTGATTCAAGGTTAACAATTTCCATGTGTCCATATACTCTGATGAAAAATCGTCCCCACATGGACATTCCCTGTTTACGCTCTAACTTATTAATGTGAAAAGTTAATTTGTATTTTGCATTTAAAGTAGAGTCATTAGACATTTCTAAATTAGTTCTACCCATGTTAAAAGCATCAACAAAATCTACAACAGAGCTTTCGGTACGAGAAATATAAGTGTCTCCACAAAACTCTTCATATGATTTTTTCCCTTCCCAAGTTGCTTTTGAGTAATCAAATACCACATATGCAACAGCTTCTTCTTTTAGTAATGCAACCCAATTACCTTTTTCCACCTTAAGTGCCGGAGCTGCAATTGCTGAATTTACCATCAGCGCCAAAACTATTAACAACAAGTTTTTTCTTTTCATAATTGTTTATTTTTTTTAATTATTAATGTCGAATTTGTGCCACCAAAACCAAAGGAATTACTTAAAAATGTATCAAACTCCATATCCACTCTTTCCTTTGGAATGTTTATCAATGCAGATGCTTCATCCGGTTCTTCAAAATTAAGATTAGCAGCAATAAAGTTATTTTCCATCATAAGAATAGAATATATAACCTCACTAGCACCTGCCATCCACATTTCATGACCAGTGAAAGATTTGGTTGAAGCCACATAAGGCTTGTGTTCTCCAAAAACCTCAGCAATTGCTTTTGCCTCATTTCCATCTCCAACAGGTGTAGAAGTAGCGTGCGCATTTACATATTGAATACCCTCAGGGGCAATATTCGCATCGCGAAGAGCCATGAGTAAAGAGCGCTTTGGACCTTCCACATTTGGAACGGAAATATGGTCACCATTAGAAGAGAAACCATAGCCTATTACTTCTGCAAGAATTTTAGCTCCTCTTTTAACAGCAGATTCATAACTTTCAAGTATTAAACTTGCAGCTCCACCACTCGGAACGAGTCCATCTCTATTTTTATCGAATGGTCTTGATGCTTTTGTAGGTTCATCTTCACGAATTGAAAAAGCATTGAGTGCATCAAAATTCCCAACAGAATAATCATTTACTTCTTCTGCTCCGCCACAAATAACACAATCCTGCAAGCCCTGTTTTATAAGTAAGTATGCCATACCGATTGAATGTGAACCACTTGCACAAGCGCCTGATACAGTGAAATTTATACCTTTAAGGTTAAATATGGTTGAGAGATTCATGGTAATAGTAGAGTTCATGGATTGGAAAATATTTCCAGAGCCTACAAGGATAGTATTCTTTTTCTCACGAATAATATCAGCTCCTTCTATAATTGCCAGAGCACTACTATCATTGCCATAGAGAATACCAACTTCATTTTGAAGCAAAAATTTTTGATCTATACCGGCTTGCTTTAAAGCTTCAACAGTTGCCAAATATGCATATTCACCATGTTCTGAAAGGTTTAGACGTTGACGACGATCTAGCACACCTTTTAAATTAGGTTTTTCCAATATACCACAAAGCATAGACCGATATCCCATTTCCTTTCTACTGGGAATAACACCTATTCCTGATTTCCCTTCAAAAAGTGATTTTAAAACCTCTTCTTTGTTCTTTCCAATGCAGGAATAAATTCCCATTCCTGTTATTACTACTCTTTGTGACATATGTTTACGCTTCTATGTGTATAAACCTCCATTTATTGATATTACCTCACCGGTAATATAAGCAGCTTCATCTGAAACCAAAAATGCAACAAGTGCAGCAACTTCTTCCGCATCGCCAAAACGACCAACAGGTACTAATTTCTTCAATTCTGTTTCATTCAAATCAGCAATCATATCGCTTTTTATAAAACCGGGAGCAACAGCATTAACTGTTACTTTTTTCTTTGCAACTTCCTGAGCTAAAGCCTTTGTGGCAGCGATAAGACCACCTTTTGCTGCTGAATAATTGACTTGACCCTGCATACCTTTGATGCCCGAAAGGGATGCAATATTAATAATTCTTCCCCATTTATTTACAAGCATATCTTTCACCAATGGCTGAGTTACATTATAAAAACCATCAAGTGATGTTGACAAGACATCTCGCCAATCTTCTTCAGGCATCCACATCAGCAAATTATCTTTACGAATACCTGCGTTATTAACGATAACAGAAATATACTCATCATTGTGTTTTGATTTCCATAGTGTTATTGCGTCTACAACCGATTTGCTGTTTCTTACATCAAATGGCAACAACTCTGCCTGTCCTCCATTGGAAATAATTTCATCAAGAGTTTTTTCGGCAGCTTCAACATTCGATGCATAGTTTACAATCACAGCATAGCCCTGTGATGCCAATTTAATAGCAACAGCACGACCTATACCTCTACTGGCTCCTGTTATAAGGGCATATTTGGTTCTATTCATCATTACAACACTTCTTTTTTAAGCATTTCTATAAGTGCTTCAATTTCTTTATACTTTGGCGTATCTTCTATAAATATTGGCACGATAGAGCGTACTTGTTCATAAAATTCTCTTGTTGCAGGAGCGAGTTTGTCTGCAATTTTAAGACAATCAACTGCTTGCACAAGTGCCATCACATGAATAGCCATTACTTGATAACTATTCTCTATCACGTGTCGACAAATTAAAGCTGAATTTGTTCCCATAGACACAATGTCCTGATTTTCATTGTTATTTGGAATAGAATGTACATACATCGGATTGGATAAAGTCTGACATTCTGCTGTGGTAGATGTTGCCGTAAATTGAGAAGCTTGTAAGCCATAATTCAACCCTAAAACTCCCATATTAAGAAACGGTGGCAATATGCCGTTAATTCTATCGTGAAAAAGATAATTCATCTGACGCTCGGCCAACATTGTCATTTTTGTTACAGCAATTTTGAGTTTATCCATCTCAAATGAAATATAGTCTCCGTGAAAATTGCCACCGTGAATCACTGTTCTATTTTCAACATCGACAACAGGATTATCATCAACAGAATTTAATTCGTCAATAAGTACTTTTTCTGCATTTTTTAGTGCATCCCATACAGGACCAAGAATTTGTGGAACACAACGCAATGAATAATAAGGTTGTACTTTATGTTCAAATGTTTTTTGTTCACTTTTACGGTACAGTACTTCCTCACGATTTCGCAGCATTTGGCTACCGGTTGCAATTTCTCGCATTTTGGCTGCAACAATCCGTTGCCCCTGATGATGTTTAATTTCATTTAAAACTTCTGACATCAAATCATCGTACGATGATGCTATTTCGTTCATTAAGACTGATGCTTTCAATGACCAATTAAGTAAACGTTTTGCATTGAAAAGGTTAACGAAACCGATACCGGTCATCACCGCTGTTCCATTAGTAACAGCTAAGCCCTCACGAATATACATTTGCAAAGGTTTAATATTTAACTCTTTTAAAACATCAGCCGTATTTCTCCGAACACCTTGATAAAATACTTCACCCTCACCTATAAGAGCAAGAGCTATATGCGCTAACTGTACCAGGTCACCACTTGCACCAACACTGCCATGTTGAGGTATTACCGGATAGATACCATGGTTAAGAAACTCCACTAATAATTCACAAGTTTGAATGTTTACACCAGAATAAGCCTGCATAAAAGTCATTAAACGAGCAAGCATTGCTGCTCGTACACATTCTATTGATAATGGCTCTCCGGCACCTGTAGAATGACTACGAATTATGTTATATTGAAGCTCCTTTAAACGATTATCATCAATACGCCACTGAGCCATAGGACCAAAACCTGTGTTAATGCCATATATGACTCTGTCTTTTGAAAATGATTCTAAAAAACAAAAGCAGTCGTTTATTTTATTTTTCGATTCATTACATATATTCAGGTGACTGTTTTCTTCTATAATAGACTGAACATCATGTAGTTGTAACTTTTCACCTAGTATCATTTTAAATATTTTTATAGCCAAAATAATTCAAAATAGTCAGTTCTACAAGAACTCAAAAAAAATGATTTGCGAAGATAGTGTAAAAATTTCAAATAAAGCACAATACGAGCTTAATTTTAACTGTCAATGTTCTACAAAAGGACATAATTTGACTTACAAAGATAATATAAAAAGTTCAAATAGAGAGCGGCAAAAAGATTAAAAATGCAGTGATAACAGTCGTTTATGAGAAATAATATGAAAACTTTCCCCAATTACATTTTTCTTAATGATAATATATCTAAAACATTAGTAATTTATAAAACTGATAATCAATATATAACAACAACTTAATAACTCTTTTGTAGAATTAATCTAAATAATGTCTTAATTATACAGAAGTGAAAACAAATTTTCAATCAATCGGTAAAAAAACATCACCGATATGCATCAAATAAAAAAAAATGGTTACCTTTGCTTCGTAAAAACGAAAAATGTATCGTTTTTTTTAGACTTTGGTACGGAATTTGACGGTATTTTTAACATAAATTCCAAGCGTATGAATAAAACTATACTCACTTCATTTTTTATACTCTTATTCGCTTTACCCACGGTTGCATTTGCACAAA
>Ga0255345_1002548_pt1 | contig 22987 bp, 17 predicted proteins | sample wastewater_treat_6_FD_192415 | JGI IMG/M metagenome (GOLD analysis project Ga0255345, IMG submission 192415) | Wastewater microbial communities from Lulu Island WWTP, Vancouver, Canada - plant20 | ecosystem: Engineered > WWTP > Wastewater > Unclassified | place: Canada: Vancouver, British...
GGCTCTGATGGTGTCTCCTGTTTTGAGCGACAAGTCAACTCCTTTATGTTCTCTTGTCCTTCTGAACTTGAAACCGGATCCCACTTTCTGTTGATAGGGCACACAGAATCCGTTGAGGGAGTCCACCAGCAACAGGTCTACTTCTTCGGGAAGGTCCGAGAGTTTTACATCCCTGAAGGAATGTACACCTGTTCCTTCCCATGAATCGAAGAACTCCGCTGTATCTATCACCGGCCTACCTATATTAAAATATGCCCAGGTATAGTCATCGTAGAGGATTATTTTTGTGAATTTGTCATCGGTGTCCAGAGTGTCTATTACCAACAGTTCTTCAAAGTAGGTGAGGGTATCCTTTTGCGGAATAGTATCATGTGTGTGGGTTCTGCTTTGTCCGGATACCTGCACACTGATGAGAATAATGGTCAATAAAAAAATACCTCTGCGCTTCATAGAATTCTATTTTAGTCGCAAAGGTAATTTTTTTTTGAAATTCAGACAAATGAAATTTATCTGCCTCCGCCGCCGGAGCCGCCACCGGAAAATCCTCCGCCACCGCCAAAGGAAGAGCTTCCTCCGCCACCACTCCATGAACTCGTACCTGAGAATGAGCCACCTGAAGATGTTGATGTCTCATAGGAGTTCCGCGTGATAGCATTGGAGAGTGAGTTTGTTTGGTGTAGAATCGTAGTAAATGTGTCAAAATCGTAGTTTACTACCTCCTCGAAGGCGATAGGATCAATATCCTTAAGCTCTTTCGCTACTTTGTCGGCAATGCCGAAAAGAGTGGCAAATACCAGGTAATCTTGCCATAGGTGCACCTCTACTGCTTTTCTTTCATTGATAATAGTGAAGTCCTGCAAATATTTGAAAAATCCAAGCACCTTGTTGTTGTTCTGTACACCGAGCGGTGTAAATTTGTGCTTTAAGAAAAAACCTTCATCTGTAAGAGCTTTACGCCCCTTGTTGGTGATCGATTTTGTCCAGTCAATCAGGGTGCTTTTGTTTTTGCTGGCCCATCTGGAAAATTCCTTGTCTTCAAGAATCTTGTTGGCTCCGCTAGCCAACTTCATCATATTGAAAAGTGATTTTGCGGGGGATTCAAGATTTCCGAGATCAGCATTGTCGTTAAAAGCAATAGTGATTTTTCCCTTCTCATCCTTACCTGTGATGAGAATGTTTTGCTGTATCATCTTCAGAATATAGGCAGAAGCTATAGCATAACTATTGCGTGTCTTAAATAGGGAAGGAGCTTTGGTAATAACATAATTTGTAGCGAGCAGGTTCCCATTGTATGGAATCTCCCTGCTCCACTCCACATCTTTAAGTTTTTTAACTCCAAAAGTATTGATGTTCTTGAACTTATTGCCTTGTTTTTTCAAGCCGAAAGCTGCCAGAATAAAGCCTAAAATCCACAGTATCCAAATAACTGCATCTCTGCGGTAACTGTCGCTTAAGTAGTTATAGTCGGAAGGCTCTCCCTCAAAGTGGCTGCCCTGCATCGCAATTGCATGTCGCTCTTCAAATAGTCGATCATCATTATTGACAAGATCGTGAAACATTACTTTCTCAAATCTAGCCAAAATGATGACAGAACTATTCGTTCTAAAAGGCTTGCCGGATTCGGCTACAATGGCACCATCGATAAACTCACAGGTGCCTTCATAGCCAAAGCCCCAAACACGAGTATTGGAGGTATCGAGCTGGTAAAGGTCATCCTGATATCTGATAGTTACCTTTGCATGTTCGGGAGCGGAGGAGAGGTCGGGAGAGATGAATTGAAAATGTATCGCATCATAATCCTCCATTGACAACACAAAGTTGTTAATAGTGTACTTTACTGTGAAAATATGATCTCCGTAGGAGCCGATACCCCAGCACAATTCATAATCATTAACACCTTTGTGGACAATACCGCATTTACCTGCCTTTTTGCTAAGGCTTCGGTCTATATCCCATTCCCCTTCATTTATAAAGTTGAGACCATTCTCATCGCTTACTGCCAGGTCTGCAATTGAGACAGCAGAGTCCATATTATATTTGACCAAATACCACTCGGTGATGTTTTTTGCGCTGACATCCCACACTTCAGTAACTTTAGCATGGCCTTCGGGTGTAAGTATATATGTGATGTCGATATTCCGAATTGTAGTATTTGCTGCTGTCGCAATGAAAACGGCAATACTAGCTAAAAATGTGAGCAATAGTTTTCTTAGTCCCATTATAGGTTCATTTTGGGCATTTCGGTTTTAGCCTCGTTTTCCTCAAGATATTCCTTGGATTTGAAACCGAACAATGAAGCTACGATATTGCTGGGAATCTGGCGAATAAGCCTGTTGTAGTTGGTTACACTGTCATTGTATACCATGCGGCTCATTCGAACCTGATTTTCATACATATTGACGCTGTCCATAGTCTTAATGTACATCTGATTTGCTTTGATGTCGGGGTACTTCTCAATTACCACAGCGAGGCGTCTCATAGCATCTGTAAGAATGGTCTCTTGCATATCAGTATCAGCTGCAGAGCTTGCGCCGGTGATGGTTGCACGTTGTGCAATCACATCCCTAAGAGTTTTGTATTCGTGTTCGTCATAGGATTTGATTAGTTCCGCAAGCGCTGTAAGTGCATCCCAGCGGCTTGACATTTGGACACCTATCTGGCTCATTGCGTTTTTGCAAAATTCTTCCTTGCTGATGAGATTCCGTTGTACGGAAATCACCCAGATCAATAAAATGGCAAGAATGCCTATCACAATCAATGTTGTTATCATAGAATGAAGTTTTATATGTTAATTAATATTTGTGTTTTTCTTTCGTTTAATTATACTATCCGACAAGATTCCATCCCCATAAGTATATCTAATTTTCATTTATAATTAATTGGCCTATTCCTCTTCATAATAGGTATAACTTCTTTCATAGCGTCGGAGGAAGTAGCTAAAATCTTCTATACCGATACCGTAGGTGTCAAATACCTCATCAGGGGGAAGGGAGCGACGGGTCCAGTTACCGAAACTGTCTTTCTCTCCAAAATAGTAGGGGACTACATCAAATTGGCTCTTGAGGTCGGCTTTGCTAAGGTAGCCATCCTCATCATAATAGAAGGTGATGGTATTGTCAGGAATACGGGATTCTTGTGCAAACTCTCCATAATAATTGTATTCCACCATTTTTTCCTCTTTGTCAAAAATGGCCTCACTGGTGTGAAGACCATCTGTCCAAGTGTATTGCTCTTCATGTCTGTATCCGATTTCGTCGATGAATGTGCTATCTCTGGTCATTATCACACGTCGGTCCTCTTCAAGTGAGTAGAACCTGTCGCCGTTGCACCGGCCATCTTTGTCAAATGTATAGAAAATCTCGGTAGCAAATCCCCCCTCATACTCGGTATAATGACGTAACAGATCTCCTTTGTCATTATAATACATGACATCTCTCATCTCGAGTTTTCCAACATTATACTTGCTGGATTCAATCAGATTGCCATTGCTATCATACACATTTACGGTTTCCGAAATGATGTCGTTACCATCGACTGCATATTTGTTGCTCCAATACCTTTCGTTTGTCAGGTTGCCATAATCATCGTAGAAATAAAGGAATGAGCCTCTGAGTTTACCGTTCCGCTCGACTATGTCGGTCCTGACACAGCGGCCTTTTGTGTCGTAGTTGTATTGATATATCTCAGCCAATTCACCATCCATTCTATAGACCTCTTTGAGAGGCTTTCCGTCAGGAAGATAACTGCTGGCCTGCATATCAAAAGCGTACTGAAGATAATCTGTAAAGGAATAGGTCGTGTCAATTGGATTCCCTTTTTTATCTATGCTTATTTCCAGACGAGTCTGAGGGTGTACATCCTCCTCGACAATTGAGATCACTCTGCCGTCACGGTCAAAATGCCATGTGCGCGAGAAAGGTTGCATATCATGGTATCTGATCTCGGTAAATGATTTTACGGGACCGTTGAGTCCGAAATCATTACGCGTCCTAAAGCCTTTATAGGGGTTGTCAGTTATGCGGGCAACAGCCTGAGGAGTATTGTCTCCTGTAGAACAACCTGCTGCCATTACTGCCGCCAGGAGGCAAATCAAAAACACTCGTTTATTCATATCTGCGATTATTAAGCGGACATATCAGCGGGAGCATTCTTCTTTTTCTTTGAACGCATTACAAGCAACACTATAAGCGCGGCAATCAAGACAAGGAAGGTGATGCCGAGTGCCGGACGATAGGATATCCAGGCAATAACAAATATAAGAAGGCTCCATATCAGACCGACTACGGTGCAGACAAAGTTGATGCCAGCAGCGAGAACTCTTCGTATAAACGGAACAACCGCGAATACGGTACTGAGGAAGTTGAAGATACCTTTCAGGCCACCGATAATAAGTATAACTGCAATAATTCTGACGATCCAGGCAATGATCTTGTTCTCTTTCTGTGCTGCGTCATACATATTTGCAGCGGAAACCTCGCCTAGCGCAATACGGGAGACATTTTTGCCGTTTTTAGCTACAAATTCACCGAATGTGTCACCAACTACTACTGCAAGTATAGATACTGTCTGTGGGGTAGGAGTATACCCAAAGGTTACTCTGACATCGCCAACCTCGGGGTTATTGACATCGCGTCCCAAATAGGCCTGGCCTGCACTTACTGTAACTGTTGCGGAGCTGTCTCTCTTCCAGAGCACCTCATTCCACTCTTTTATCATCTCTTCGGTGAGTTGAGGAGTGGCCTGTTCTGAACTTCTGATACCGTTTTTGAGAAAGGGAGGAAGTTTGTAAGCTCCGAAATCCACTAAATCGGCAACAACTTGGTTATCTTCAATAGTAGTAAGTACAAAATTGGTGTCCCGGTAAGCCGGGTCCGCAAATTCAGAAGAATTTACAGGTGAAGAAACCCATTTTTTACTGTAGGTGTAGGTAGTGGTAATCTCCTGCCCGCCTCCTATTTTCTCTTTTTTCTCCTCTTTACTCTGTTCGGTCCACTGATAGTATTCCACGTTGCGCGAGAAATTGATTGCATTTAGTGATATACCAAAGAGTCCGTCATTAAGAACTTCAGTTGTAGATGCTTCGCCTATGGCGTGTATCATCTTACCTTCAAATTGTGGATCGATTCGGGAGATATCGGGCATCTCCACAGTTACATCCGCAGCCTGATTTAATGCGCGTTTAACTTTGACTGTCCTTCCTTCGTTCCAAAACAGCAATACCGTGCCGATGATAAAAAGCAGGATACCGCTACCGATACCCTTAAATGATTTGGAAACCCTGTTTCCATAGCTCTGTTTAGTTGTAGTGGTGTAAGCCATGATTTAAATATAAGTTAAGTGTTGTGTAATAATTACATCTCGAAATCTAATTTGTAAAGGTAGCAAAAATTATTTTCTTTTGGGATGAAATTGGAGAATAGTTTGCTGCCATTTCTTTGTATCGATATGTGTATAGATCTCTGTGGTTAGTATGCTTTCGTGACCGAGCATTTCCTGTACAACACGTAAATCGGCTCCATTCTCTACCAGATGAGAGGCAAAAGAGTGTCTGAACGTGTGAGGGGAGACATTTTTGCGAATTCCTGCAATTTCTGCCTGTCTGCGCACAATCAGAAAAATCATTTCCCGTGTGAGCCTGTTTCCTCGACGGTTAAGGAAGAGTATGTCCTCAGCTCCTTTTGTTACCGGGCCAACGTTACGGACTTCCATATAAAGAGCAATACTGCGAACAGCCGGTTCCCCGATGGGCACCAAACGCTGCTTGGATCCCTTACCTGTGACCCGGATAAATTGTTCGGCCAGAAATAGGTCACTAATGCGTAATCCTATCAGTTCGCTCACCCTCAGCCCGCAGGAGTAGAGTACCTCAATGATGGCCTTATTGCGATGTCCTTCGCTTTTTGAAAGGTCAACAGAATCGATGATGCGCTCCACCTCTTCGACAGAGAGTACCTCCGGGAGATATCTGCCTGCCTTTGGGGTATCAATTCTGTCGCAGGGATTATTCTTGAGCCGCCCCTCGCTTTCCAAAAAGCGGTAGAGTGCTTTGAGGGAGCTGACCAGACGGGACTGGCTTCTTTTGGAGAGTCCCGCACCAGTCACCTGCGCAAGGTATTCCGAGATATTTTCAGATGTTGCTGCCTCCGGCGAAATGGTACCTTTTTCCTTCAGAAATGCGAAAAATTTAGAACAATCAGAGTTGTAACCGGCTATAGTATTATCAGACAAGGACCTTTCCAGTTTTAAGCAGGACCTGAAATCGGAAAGGGTGGTGTTGAATATGTCAGGATTGTTCTTCAAAAAGATAAGAATTAAAAAAAAGTATTACATTTGTTTACCGTATCGGATAATAAAGGTACGTCAAATTTAAAATTTTAACTAATAAATTTTATCAAATGAAGAAAATAATCATCTTGCTGACAGTTGCACTCATCGGTGCTTCGTCCATTTCAGCCCAGACAACTGTACAAGGTCAGAAGGTTCATAAAGCTCCTACCACCTTCGGTGCGGTAGGCGCACATATTGGTTACGCACATTGGGGTACAACACTGGGGCTCCACGGTGACTTCAATGCCAATAACTTTAGGGGAAGGGCAGGTTTTGACCTGTTTTTTCACCCTCACGATCACACCTATCACACCTATCTTGGTGCAGATGTAGGCTTCCACTATCTGATTAACCTTATTGATGGTCTCAACATTTATCCCATTATCGGTATAGGCACAGGATTCGGCAGGTATGTTGACTTTCACCTCGGCATTGATTTCGGCGCAGGTATAGAGTACAATTTCAGCAATGGCTGGGGCGTATTTGCAGATGGTAAATACAACCTCAGGCTCATTGGAGATGATGTTCCCTATAGGTCCTATATAGGTGTTACCAAGAGGTTTTAATCAGGAATTATCGGTCTGGTTGAAATAATCACAGAATGGTGCGAGTCCACAGGATTCGCACTTTTGTTTTCTGGCGGTACATACATAACGTCCGTGAAGTATCAGCCAGTGATGTGCTTTTGCACGGAGATGTTCCGGAAAGCCTGCGGTTAGATCTTTTTCGACTTCAAGGACATTTTTGCCTGATGAGAGTCCCAGACGGCGTGCAGTACGGAATACATGCGTATCAACGGCTATTACCGGTTTGTTGTAGACTATGGATGCAATCACATTGGCTGTCTTACGTCCGACACCGGGGAGTTTCTGCAACTCTTCTACATCTTCCGGTACGACAGAGCCAAAGTCACTCACCAGCATTCGTGCCATCCCCAGCAGGTGGCGTGCTTTGCTATTGGGATAAGTGATAGAGCGTATAATCTGATATATCTCTTCCTCGTTAGATGTGGCCATATCCTCGGGTGTGGGGAAACGCTCGAAAAGATCAGGGGTAATCATATTGACCCGCTTGTCGGTGGCCTGGGCTGAAAGTATCACGGCACACAGCAGCTGAAATGGGTTTTTATAGTCCAGCTCACTCTCGGCTACCGGCATATTGGCCTCAAACCAGGCTGTTATCTGTTGATATTTCTTTGCATTCATTGTCGGCGCAGACAAGTATTCTTCCGGGATACTCCCGTACGATATTCATATTGTGGGTAACCATAATGATGGCAGTCTTACGGGTACGGTTGATCTCGAAAAGCAAGCTCATGATGCCTGTGGCTGTCTCGCCGTCGAGATTACCTGTGGGCTCGTCTGCAAGTATCAGTCGAGGTTCATTGAGAAGAGCGCGGGCTATGGCTACTCTTTGTTGTTCGCCTCCGGAGAGCTGGTGTGGCATTTTGTGTGCTTTGCTGGCAACTCCAACCGCGTCCAGTACGCTGTTGATACGCTCTTCCATAAGCTTGCGATCTTTCCATCCGGTGGATTTGAGGACAAAAAGGAGATTATCCTCCACGCTCCTGTCCATCAGGAGCTGAAAATCCTGGAAAACAACCCCGATTTTGCGTCTGAGGTAGGGTATTTTTCTCTTCTTGAGAGTTAAGAGATCAAAACTACCAACACGGGCGCTGCCTGTGGTAACCGGATTTTCTGCAGTTATGGTGCGGATGATGGAGGTTTTACCACTGCCGACCTTGCCGGTGAGATAGACAAATTCCCCCTCACGGATAGTCAGGTTGAGGGAAGTAATGACGGGAATTTCCCCGTTTGTGATCTCCACATCCTCAAATTCTATGATAATATCGTTTTCGTCCATATTTTGATCTTGTTTGGATGCAAAAATACATTTTTATTCACATTAAATTAATATCAGTTGACAATTTTGGTCTAAATCAACAGTTTTCACTTAACTTTGTAAAGAACAGAGTAAAATATTCCTTTTTTATTGCAACGATTTTAGCGTTTTATGCATCTATTATAATATTAAGATGTCTTGTTGCATAGTCTTTGATCAGTGATGGAAGTATTTCGTGAATCACTGCGTATATATAATATTAGACAAAAGTATTTTATTTAAAAATCTCAGTGCACAGAAAGTTATGAAAAAAATTGCGATTAAATCATACGGGAAAATATTAACCCTGCTGTTTTCCCTTTTGGGAATTGGGACCGGCTGTGAAATCATACGTTGTGAATACGGTGTTCCATCCGCGGAATTCATCATTAAAGGAAAAGTGACTGAACGCGAAACTCAAAAGCCGATTAAAAATATTGCAATCATCAGAAAATCACATACTGCGACCTACTTCGGAAACGACACGGTACGGACCGACGCTCGTGGTGGTTTTGAAATGAAATTCACCGAATTTCCCGGAACGGACCATTGGATTTTTGCTAAAGATTTAGATGGGACAGGTAATGGTGGATTGTACGCAACTGATTCTATTAAAGTAGAGTGGTCACAAATGAAAAAGGTTGAAAAAGGTGATGGGAACTGGTACGATGGTGTTTTCTTAAAGTCAGATGTTAATTTTATACTGACTCCTGATAATCAAGCTGTCCCCATGTACGGCGTTATGTCGGCGGAATATAAAGAAATAGATCAAAAATAATAAAGAATAGCCCTAATAGAACTAGTCATGAAAAAAGTAGCGTTGAAAACTTACGGCAAGTTGTTGTCCCTTTTTTTTACTCTTGTGGCAACGCTGACCGGATGTGATTGGTTTTTACCGGCACCTGAATATGGTGTTCCATCGGCAGATCATATTATTAAAGGAAAAGTAACGGACAAGGAGTCACAAAAACCGATTAAAAATATTGCAGTCATCAAAAAATCGCGTCACTCACCTAAGAATGATACTGTACGAACCGATGCTCGTGGTGATTATGAATTGAAGTTTAACGATTTTCCGGGAGAAGACTATTGGGTTGTGGCTAAAGATTTGGAAGGAACGGATGATGGCGGATGGTATGGTCCGGATTCGATTCTGGTAAATACCAGGCAAATGAAACAGGTGAAGAAAGGTGGCGGAAGTTGGTATGACGGGGTTTTTGAAAAGAAAGATGCTAATTTCAAACTACAACATTTTCAACCTGTTCCCGAGTATGGTGTTCCGGCATCAACATATAAGGAAATGAAAGAAGAAGAGTAGCAAAACCTTTGTAAATATGAAATTACGTACTAAAATCTTACTGAACCTATTTCGCGAGCATAAAAAAACGCAGGCAAAACTGCACGAACTTACATATTTCTTTTGGGAATGTACTTTGCGATGCAACTTCAACTGTATTCACTGCGGAAGTGATTGTACACGCGAATCAGTTACTCCTGATATGCCCAAAGAGGATTTTCTTAAAGTGCTTGAGGATATTCGTCCTCATGTAAATCCCAACAAGACAATGATTGTGCTTACAGGTGGCGAACCTTTGATGCGAAATGATTTGGAAGAGTGTGGAAGAGCTATGTACAATATGGGATACCCGTGGGGATTTGTAACTAACGGATGGGGATTGTCACAAGAAAGATTGGATAAATTGCTTCGTGCAGGATTGCGCTCGGTAACTGTGAGCCTCGATGGCTATACGGCAGAGTCGCATGAGTGGTTTCGCGGTAAAAAAGGTTCATGGAGTCGTGCCGTAAACGCAATAAGGAGGGTCGCTTCCACTCCTGACCTGGTCTATGATGTGGTTACGTGTGTCAACAAAAAAACATTGCCTGACTTACACAAACTTAAGGAGTTACTTATTTCACTTGGAGTTACTCATTGGCGACTTTTCACCGTGTTTCCCAAGGGCAGGGCAAAAGACAACCCGCTACTCAGACTCTCTGTAGAGGAATTTGTTCAAATGATGGACTTCATCAAAGAGACCAGAAAGGAGGGGATAATTCACGCTTCGTATGGATGTGAGGGTTATTTGGCAGATTACGAACTCCAAGTACGTGATGCACCTTTCTTTTGTCAGGCGGGCATTCACATAGGCTCGGTACTGGCAAATGGCGATATTAGCGCATGTCCGAGCTTACGTGGAGATTATATTCAGGGAAATATCTATAAAGATGATTTTTGGACAGTTTGGAATACCAAATATCAGATAATGCGTGACCGATCCTGGACAAAAACAGGAAAATGCGCCACTTGTAAGTCTTATAAATATTGTGAGGGAAACGGCTTACACCTGCGCGATGAGCAAACCGGTGAACTCTTACAATGCCATTTGGAAATGATGGGAAAATTGAATTAGTTCCGAGTTTCGAGTAAGGAGTTCTGAGTAAGTTATATATAAGCTAGTTCTTAACTTCATACCACACACTACATACTCCTTACTCCTTACTCCTTACTCCTTACTCCTTACTCCATACTCCATACTCCATACTCCATACTCCATACTCCATACTCCATACTCCATACTCCATACTCCATACTCCATACTCCATACTCCATACTCCATACTCCATACTACATACTCATGACTAGATCTTACTGTCTGACCCTTATATTTCTCTTTTTCAGTCTGTTTTCATATGGTCAACAGGCAAAAATGGGGAATAACCATTTAAAAAGGTATAGCCCAAAATTCTTGCTTGATGTGACTGCGGGAGCGAATATTGATTTGATCTCCACCGGTTCGGTTCCTGAATCCAAACTTTTCGACTCGAAGCCGAAGGTTGTTCCAATGACAGTATTGCGGTTTACTTATCTTTTTTCAGAAAGGATCGGAGGATATGCGAGGTTTCAGGCGAATCTGTATAAAACCAAAAAGTCAGAATATTACCCTTCAAACTTCATAGAAGATATATTTCAAATGATATATGATGAATTATACTCAATAATGACTAAGGTACATCCGGCCCTGGATGCCGGTATTATTTATCGATTTGAACAAAACAAATGGAGCATTCATCCCGCAGTAGGACTTGGGTATATGACATATCTACCAAATAAGGAATCATCGAGAAGTTTTGAGAAAGATGGTATTCAGTACAACTTATCATACACACAACGTGCATCATCCATATTCCTGAATTTTGGCTTTTCAACTCGGTATCTTATTTCCGATAGCGGTGCGCTGATCCTGGATATAAATTTCCAGCAACCACTACAAAAATCCTTTGCGGAACTGATCGTTAATACGGAATCAGTGCGCGAAAGTAAGTTTTATCAAACATCTACCGCAGGCAGAAATTTAAATATCAGCATCGGTTATGGATTTTCATTCTGATCGGTGATTTCTTTTTTCTGATCAACCCTTGTTATTTAACTTCAGTAAATGAGTTTTTTTTTGTAATTTTGCGTTTCCTGTTTAGGCGTGTATGAGTTTGTTATAATACCTTAGGATTTAACGATTCACCTGGAGTATGAAATTTAATGCGACAGATACAGGATTTATTTTTGCTTGATATATAGATGAAAAGAAAAGGCTTCATATTGATTCTTGCGTTTTTTGTTTTGATATTCTCAGGACAGGTCATGGCACAGGAACACCATGCAGACAACCGTCTTGAGTCAGCGCTTGATCTTTACAGAAAGGGGGCCTACTATTCGGCAGAGCAGATGTTAAACTTGGTAACACCTGATCCGGATAGCGATATTTCCATTTTTGCTATTCAAGTGGAGGCCTATAAGACTATGTGCGCGATCCGTCTTGACAGGTCCAATATTGCCGGTCTGGTTAAGAATTTCGAGGATAGATATCCCAACGCCCCGGAACTTCAGATGGTTAAGTTTGCCCTTGCATCACGTCTGTTCGATAGAGAGGAATATGCTGATGCGCTCGTCATCTATGATTCCATAAAAAAGCCCTTTCTATATGCGGATGAGCAGATTGAATACGATTTCAAAAGTGCATACTGCTACATCAGAGCAGGCAATACTGATGTGGCTGCGGAGAGATTGATCTCCATTATTGAGGGCGATTTCAGTCCCTTCTCTGTGCCCAGCCAGTATTATCTAGGTTATGTGCGTTACCTTGAAAAGGATTTTACTGCAGCTCTTCCGCTTTTCCGCAAAGCAGAGAAGGATCCTCGGTTTTCGGTGTTGGCATCATATTATGCCGTCGAATCGGAGTTTATGCTTGGCAACTATGAGTATGTGATTGATCGTGGTCCGGCCATTTTCAGCACACTTGATCGTGATTTACAGATTAATCTGGCTAGAATAGTCTCTGAGGCCTATTTTTCGATGGGACAGCCTACTTTGGCAGCCCAATATTTTGATATGTTTACCACCTCAGGAGGCAATCTTACACGCAAAGATTATTATTACTCCGGTCTCCTTTCATATACACTTCAGTCATTTATTCAGGCAATAGAATCCTTCAGCCATGTCGTCGGCAGTGAAGATGCTCTTGGCCAAAGCGCTTATTATTATAGCGCCAACAGCCATTTACGTCAGCACAACAAAATTGCTGCGATGGAGGCCTTTAAAGCGGCGTCTGAATCCGATTTTGACAGTGTTATAAAAGAAGATGCCTTTTTCAATCACGCCAAATTATCTTTTGATGTCAATGGTGATATTTCGGGTTTTGAAAAATATATGGAGCTTTATCCTGAGAGTGGGAAAGATGATATTATCAACAGCTACATTGCTGCAGCATACCTATTGAGCAATGATTACAACTCAGCGGTGGCTGCTCTTACAAAGATTCGTGAACTTTCAGATGAATCTTCGTCCAATCTTCAGAAAGCTGCATTCTTCAGGGCTATGCAACTTATTGAGAACAGGGGCTACAGGTCGGCAGTACCAATGCTGGAAATCTCGATAGAGAACGGAAGGCACGACCCTAGCCTTGAGGCGCTTGCCAATTACTGGCTGGCAGAGTGCCATTTCCGCAATGGAAGGTACCGCCAGGCTACCGATATCAATTTTAGTCTGATGGAAAATCCCCATTTCCTCGATTCGGAGCAATACCAAACAGCAATCTATAACCTTGCATACAGTTATTTTATGTGGGGTAAATTTTCCAGTGCCCAGAAATGGTTTTCCGAGTACCTTGGCAGAAGCGGTCGTAAGCAGTTTGAAAGGGATGCCAGAATACGCTTGGCTGACTCTTACTTTATGCAGAACAACTACAAGGATGCAGCTGCCACATATGAGAGAGTCTTTAACAGATATCCCACCTCAAATGACCTCTATCCGGCATATCAGGGCGCTGTTGCCTACGGACTTCTTGGAAATGACACCAGAAAGATATCAATACTCAGACAGGCACTCAAAGTCAACCGCAACGCGGAACTTTACTCGCAATGTCTCTTCGAACTTGGACGCACATTAGTACAGCGAGGGGCCGATGATGATGCGGCGGATTGCTTCCACACCCTTATAGGACACGATGCGGACAGCATCTATTTCACCAAATCGATGCTTGAACTGGCCATGATCAACGCCAATAACGGCAAATACACCAAGGCTATTGAATACTACAAGAACATTATTGAAGGAATGCCACTCTCTCCTGAGGTTCCCAATGCTATATCGGGCATGGAGAGTGTCTACCAGACCATCAATAAGCCTGAAGAGTACTTTGCATACCTGGAAACTCTGGGAATGTCGGATATCAAGAGTGCAGATGAAAAAGAACTGATGCTCTTCAATGCTGCCGAACAGCGCTACCTTTCCGGCAATCACAACTCAGCTATCACATCCCTTCAGTCATTTGTTAAAAACTATCCTTCGGGATCAAAGACGGCACAGGCATATTATTACCTTGCAGAATCTCTCAAGGCCAAAGGAAATAAAGAGGCGGCTTCAGACGCTTATTTCCAGGTCATAAAACGGGGCGAGGGGCCTTTTGCTGAGGCTGCTACTCTCAATTATGCAGATATTTCATACGAGCTTGAGCACTATTCAAGGGCTGTAACGGCATATGAATCCCTAATTTACATTGCGAATAGTGAAAATATGAAGAACACCGGCTATTTCGGCCGTATGCGCTCTTATTATAACAACAAGCAGTATGAAGAGGCAGTTGCAGATGCAAGAAGGGTGAGCGGAGTCTCTGAACTTCCCGATGAGATGCGTCGTGAGGCGGAATATATTACTGCCAAGAGTCTTCTATATCTTGACAACAGGGAGGAAGCCAAGCCGATACTTAACACTCTCGCGCGCAATCCTCACGATAATTATGGGGCTGAAGCCACATATCTTTTAATTATGGATGCCTACGGAGCGGGTGACTTCATTGCAGTCGAAAATCGAGTGTATGACTTTTCTGATTCCGAGACCTCCCAGATTTACTGGCTTGCAAAGGCATTTATCATCCTGGGTGACTCGTTTGCAGATAGGGGAGATGTAGAACAGGCCAAAGCTACCTACGAAAGCGTACTTGATGGCTATGAGCCTACCGGAGATGCTGATGATGTGAAGGAACAGGTAAAAATGCGTCTTGACAAACTGAAATAGATGAAGATGAGGAAAACGATATTCATATTGGCACTTTTAATTCTGATGCCTGTCGGACTTTTCGGGCAGACCATCGATCCAACTGTCGAGGTCAGCAGGGAGTTTGATGTCAAACTAGGAGAAATTCACAAGCCTGAAATACCCAAGAATGTCGCAGACTCTTTGCGCAAATTCAACATCAGTTTTGACTACTCCATATTCAACCGACCCTACCGCGACCTCTACGAATTTTCGCCATATGAGTCGGCTGCAATCAAGCCGGCAAAGGCTCCCCGTCATCCTATTTCATATCTAAAGCTGGGAACACAGTTCCCTCTCACGCCTTCTGCTGAGCTCTATCTTCAGGCCGTTACCAAAAAGGGTTTTTATGCCGGCATTTATGCCGACCACGATTCTTATTGGGGAGAGATTCCCTCGGTGGCGGGAGAGTATACTCTTGATGTGCGCAAGATGCGTAATGATTTCGGAGCCAATTTGAAATATGCCTGGAAAGAGGGAGAGTTTTCCTTTGATGCCGGAGGTCTATTTTCAAAGTATACAGGCAGACGTGATTCGATTACAGCTCTGCACGATATTAGTATGGGTAATTTTGCAGCGAATGTTAAGTCGGCTGATGGTTCTGATCATAGCGTATATTACGATATTGACGTTGCTTTCATAATGGGTTCCAAACGAATGGTAGATACACTGAGAGAAAACAATCTGTCAATAGGGGCTATGGTGGGCACTACATTCGATGTGCACCGCATCTATGTCGACTTTGGTATGTCTTTTTCGATGTATGGAGGTTATCGGGATCATACAGCCGGAATATTGGAAATTTCCCCAATCTATGAATACAACAAGGGACGTTTTTTGGGCAAATTTGGGGCGAAGTTCGGTAACCGTTTCAGCGTCCACAAATCGAAAGAAAGCCGAAATGAGAATGGTGATAACCATTCCTCTATAGCAAGTACTATATTTCCCGATGTGGATGCAAGATTTGAACTTGCAGAACAGTCGTTATGGATACATACCGTTGTGGGCGGAGGCCATGAACTCAATTCATTCCTCGGGATGACACGTGATATGCCGCTGATTTCCCCTCGTACAGACTTGAAATTCGGATCCAGGCCCTTGGATGCAACACTTTCACTCGAATCCGTCATTAAGGGTAGAATGGCTTTCAATCTTATCTCATCATACACTATATTTCGTGACAAGCTTCTTTTCGAGCCGGTAATGTCTGATCAGGAGCCCTTTGATATTATTGCAACCTATTGGGATTTCAGTCGACTATCATTCGGTGCGGATGCACTTTGGAAATCAGGAGCGATCATTACCGGAGCAGAATTCAGATACAATCTTTATTTCAGCGGAGAGCACCCTAAAATCACTCAGTTGCCAACTATAACCACAAATGCCTTTTTCGTATGGAACTGGCGTAATCGCATCAATGCGAAAGTAGAATGCAGATATGCAAGTGAAGTGACCGGTGACTGTGATGGTGTCTACACGATACCTTCCATAGTCGACCTGGGTATTACTCTGGACTTCTCCTTAAACCGCTATTTCGGTGTTTTTCTCAAGGGAGGAAATCTCCTCAATAGAGGCAATTGCTATATGCCGATGCACAATTCCGTACCACGTAATTTCGGTGGTGGAATCTATGTGAAATTTTAAGGATTTTACCTTTTTTTTTCGTACCTTTGTTTCTTTATTAGAAACAAGAAAATAATGATTGAAAACGAGATTATTGAAGCGGAAAATCACTATTCCGCAGATAGTATCCAGGTGCTTGAAGGATTGGAAGCGGTGCGTAAGCGCCCTTCTATGTATATCGGTGACATAGCTGCCCGTGGTTTGCATCATCTGGTTTATGAAGTGGTAGACAACTCCATAGACGAAGCTCTTGCAGGTTATTGTAGCGAGATTGCTGTAGTCATAAACCCTGACAATTCCATAACAGTATCGGACAATGGCCGTGGTATCCCCACGGACACTCACGAAAAAGAGGGCCGTTCGGCTCTTGAGGTAGTACTTACAGTGCTCCATGCCGGAGGAAAATTCAGTAAAGATAGTTACAAAGTCTCCGGAGGACTCCATGGTGTAGGTGTTTCGTGTGTGAATGCGCTTTCATCACACCTTTCCGCTGAGATTCATCGTGAAGGCAAGATATTCAAACAAGAGTATTCGCAAGGTAAACCTCTCTATGATGTAAAAGTGGTAGGCGAGACTACAAAGACAGGCACTATCATCACTTTTAAGCCGGATAATACAATTTTTACCCTATCCACCGTATATGATTATGATACCCTGGCACGTCGCCTGAGAGAACTCGCATTTCTCAACAAAGGGGTGAAACTCACTCTAAGGGATGATAGGGCTCCCGAAATGATTACAGACGAACACGGCAACGAAGTTGAGGCACCTGCCAGACAGGATGTTTTTTATTCCCAGGAAGGACTTTTGGAATTTGTTGCTTATCTGGACGGATCACGTGATAAACTCACGGAGAATCCCATATATTTGGAAACAGATAAGATCATTCCCATTGAAATTGCTATGCAGTACAACACCGATTTCAAGGAGAATATCTACGCATATGTAAACAATATTAATACGATAGAGGGCGGTACGCACCTTACCGGTTTTCGCCGCGGTTTGACAACTACCCTCAAGAGCTATGCTGAAAAGAATGGTTTTCTGGCAAAACTCAAATTTGACCTGGATCCTTCCGATTTCAGAGAGGGACTTACTGCAGTTATCTCCGTTAAGGTAGCTGAACCTCAGTTTGAAGGCCAGACCAAGACAAAACTCGGTAACAGCGAGGTGATGGGAGCAGTATCCCAGGCCACCAGCCAGGCACTTGAAAACTACCTCGAGGAGAATCCACGCGATGCCAAGGTCATCGTTGAAAAGGTGATTATGGCCGCTACTGCACGTCACGCAGCCCGTAAGGCGCGTGAACTGGTGCAACGAAAAACTGTGATGGCCGGTTCGGGCATGCCGGGCAAACTGGCAGACTGTTCTGACAGGGATCCTGAAAAGTGCGAAATTTTCCTCGTAGAGGGAGATTCGGCAGGTGGAACCGCAAAGCAGGGAAGGGACAGGATGTTTCAGGCCATTCTTCCTTTGAGAGGTAAAATACTCAATGTCGAGAAGGCGATGGAACATCGTGTTTTCGAGAGCGAGGAGATTCGCAACATCTATACTGCACTCGGAGTCACAATTGGCACCGAAGAGGATCCGAAAGCCCTCAACCTTTCCAAACTCAGATATCATAAGGTGGTGATCATGACGGATGCCGATGTGGACGGAAGCCATATTACCACCCTTATCTTGACGTTTTTCTTCCGCTATATGCCTGACCTTATCACTAATGGACATGTCTATATTGCTACCCCTCCCCTTTATCTTGTCAAGAGAGGCAAAGAAGAGCACTATTGCTGGACTGATGAAGAGCGTTCCGAGGCGGTTGAGCGTATGGGCAAGGGCAATCCGGGCAGTGTCAGAGTTCAGCGCTATAAGGGTCTTGGAGAGATGGATGCCGAACAGCTTTGGGACACCACGATGGATCCTTCAACGCGTGTTCTCCGTCAGATCCACATTGAGAATGCCGTTGAAGCAGACCGTGTCTTTACGATGCTTATGGGTGACGATGTGCCTCCACGCAGGGAATTTATCGAGCAGAATGCTCGTTACGCTAATATTGACGCATAATAATTACTAAAACCTAAATATTTTTTACCATGGACATTTTTGAAAGATTAAGCAAAGACTCAGGTGGTCCTCTGGGCCAATATCGTGATAAAGCTTTCGGTTACTTCATGTTCCCTAAACTTGAGGGAGAAATAGGCCCCAGAATGATATTTCAGGGTGAAGAGGTACTCTGCTGGAGTATCAACAACTATCTTGGTCTTGCCAATCATCCCGAGATACGCAAAGCAGATGCTGAAGGTGCTGCAAAATGGGGTATGGCTTATCCTATGGGCTCCAGAATGCTTACCGGACACACCGCTCTCCATGAGAGACTCGAAAGAGAGCTTGCCGATTTTGAGAAAAAAGAGGATTGTTTCCTTTTCAACTTCGGTTACCAGGGCATTGTATCTACCATTGATGCGCTTTTGTGTAGGCATGATGTGGTAGTGTATGACAATGAATGTCATGCCTGCCTTCTTGATGGAATTCGTCTCCATCTCGGTGCCAAATATAAATACCGCCATAATGATATTGCTGATTGCGAAAGGATCATTAAAAGAGCTTGTGCTGAGGCAAAGGCCAAAGGGGGAGGAGTTCTTCTTCTGACCGAGGGCGTTTATGGCATGACCGGAGCTCTCGGTATTCTCAAAGAAATTGTGGATCTCAAAAAGAAATACAATTTCCGTATTCTTATTGATGATGCACATGGTTTCGGTGTCATGGGTGCTGAAGGCCGCGGAACTTCCGAGCATTTCGGTGTGATGGATGAAATTGACCTCTATATCGGTACATACGCAAAATCAATGGCCACCATCGGCGGGTTCGTTGCCGGTCCCAGAGCCATTATCAATTACCTCAGGTACAATCTTCGTTCACAGATTTATGCAAAAGCACTTCCCATGCCTATCGTAGAGGGTGCTCTCAAACGTCTCGAAATTATCCGTGGTAAAGAGGGCGCACGTCTTCGTGAAAAACTATGGGTTGTTACAAGGGCTCTTCAGGAGGGTCTTCGCAAAAGAGGTTTCGACATCGGACCTGCTGAGGCATGTGTTACCCCTGTATTTATGGATGGTAATTTGGCACAGGCCACAAACATAGTGATAGACCTCAGAAAAAATTACAAGATTTTCTGCTCTACCGTTACATATCCCGTGGTACCTCAAGGCATCATAATGTATCGTATCATTCCTACCGCAGTCCATTCACTAGAGGATGTGGAGTATACTCTCAATGCATTCGCTGAGATCAAGGTGAAGCTCGATAAGGGTGTTTATGACGCAGAAGAGATCAGAGATATGTCTATTAAGTAGTTTTGAGTTCTGAGTATGTAGTTCCGAGTAAGTTCTGAGTGTGTAGTGGAGAGTGAGTAGTGTTGCGAGTTGCGTGTTACGGGGTACGGGATGGTTCGGGATGTGGGTTGTGAGGTGTGGGGATTTTTTTCGTTTTGAGCTGGGAGATAAAGGATACAGATGTTGGAGCTTGCAGTTTCGACTTTCGAGTTGAAGTTTGTTGTGGGGAAGTAATCGTATTAATGCCTCTCCTTTCGTTAAATACGAAAATATATTGATGCTACACAGAAGACGTTAAACGCTACAAGTCTAAAATATACGGTAATGGACAGGCTCTTACTGAACCTGTCCATTATTTTTTATTATTCTTTATTCACTTACTTTTTCTCAATTACCGCACAACACAATTATCCAAACCCAAACTACCAGTTCCATCAAGTACCAAACAACCCGCACTTCGCACCCACTCGAAACTCATAACTCCTAACTCAGAACTAGTTGCGAAGCAACTTAATATCCCAGATTTGCTCCATCCAGGATTTTCTTGAAAAACTCCAGATGTTCTACAAGAGCGTAATCCCAGTAGATCCAGGAGTGGCGTCCGGGGGAAAGGAGCATAATGTGAGGGATCTTCATTTCTCTACATTTGGCGGAGAAGTCAAGGGTTGATTTTACATAATAATCTTCATATCCGCAGGATATTACCATCAGTTTGCCGGATCCGGCCACCTTGTCGAGGTTGTTTATTGGATTATTGGCATCGTAGAGCGGGTTCTCAGGCGTATAAGTGCCGAGAATTTGGCTAAGCTCCTTGTCGAGTAGATTTGGTGAGGCATGATAGATGTCCAGCACACCGCTCATCGAACCGGCAGCTCTGAATCTGGAAATATCGTCAAGAAAAATATTGATGGCACCGAGGCCTCCCATAGAAAGTCCCGTGATAAATGTCTGTTCGGGGTCGAGATTGTATTTTTCCACCATTTGCGGATAGAGTTCTTGGTCAAAGAAACTTCTCCACTGCATTTTCTCTTTGTCTACATTATCTGCATACCAACTGTTGTAAAATCCGTCCGGACAGATGATCCTGAACCCGAAACGGTCGCTGACCTGCTGCAAGTCTGACTTGTCGGCCCAGTTGCGGTAACATCCCGACCAGCCATGGAGCAGAAAGAGTGTGGGCAGAGCTTCTTTGGTCTCATTATCGCAATGCCCGCAGTGTTTGGGCGTGAATACGAGGATAGAATCGTCACACTTGAGGAGGTCGGAACTGATGACAAGAAGTTCCTGTGATTTCGTGGTAAATGCGGCCAGAATGAGAGCCGCAGCTATTATTAGTTTTTTCATTGTAGCACAATTTTTTCTTATCTTTACAAAATTATAAAATAATTTATGGAAACAACAAGAAACCTCAAAAACTACCGGTCACTTATCTGGTTTGCTGTTTTGGCAGTACTGATGATCCTGCTCTATCCAAATGAAGGTAAATTTAAGTATGAGTATGCACGCGGACAAGCCTGGATATACGAGACGTTAATTGCTCCCATAGACTTTCCCATTCTAAAGACAGAGGCTGAGATGCTTGTTGAAATCGAGCAGAAGACCTCACGTATAGTAGAATATTTTAATTTCAATGATGAAACGGGTGAAAAGATGATAGATGGTTTTGCAAGGTTTTCCATAGATAAATCTATTCCGAAAGATATTTCACACCATATAGTCGAGTTTCTGTCTGATGCCTATTCAGGTGGAATAGTTTCTACTTTCGATGAAGACGATATCTCTGACAGGGTAATATTTGTCAATAGGAACGGAAGGGTGACGGAGATGCCTGCTTTAGAGGTTTACGATCAGAAAAGAGCTGCCAGTCTGTTGCAGGCAGATCTGCGCTATACATTCCCGAAAATAGCTACTGATTCGCTAATTACATTACTTAACATTCCTTCCTGGATTGTTCCAAATCTGGAGTATGATGAAGATGTTACTGCGCTTTTGCATCGCGATGCGGTCAACTACATTTCGCCCACTAAAGGTATTATTTATTCAGGGCAGTTGATTGTCTCCAAAGGGGAGATTGTATCGGCTGAGATTGAGCAGATTCTGGACTCTTATAAGGCTGAGTATAACAGAAGTTTCGGCTATTCTTCTTCGCGCGGATGGCTTATTGTAAGTCATATTGTAACAGTACTCCTGTTGGTTTCACTGCTTTTTTTGGCCATTTTCTTCACTTCAAAAGAGATCTTGGGACATACCGGCCAGCTGTTGTTTATCCTTTTGATGGTGTTTTTATCATTTGCCGCCACGGCTTTGGTCCATCGTTTGGGAGCCAATCTTATTTATCTGGTGCCGTTTGCTGCATTTGCTCTTATTGCTGCCTCATTTTTCAAAAATGAAGTCATCTTCCCCGTCTATTTCATTTCCCTTTTGCCACTCTTACTGATTGCAGAGAATGGCATAGAACTTTTCGGCATCAATCTGGTAGCGGGCAGTATCGGACTGCTCACGTATACCTATTTCAACAGAGGATGGAAATTGTTTCTCAATGCAATCTTTATTTTTGTGGGAATGATGGCACTGTTGCTTTCGTTCCGTCTTTTGACGGATGATGCTGCAATGATCTGGAAGAGCTATACTGTGACTTTCATCGCTATCAATGCAGTATTGTGCGTTGTTCTCAATCCGTTTGTATTCTTATTTGAGAGAATATTTTCATTTACCTCATACTCTCGTCTCTTTGATCTGACAGACAGTAGCAACGAACTGCTTCAGGAGCTATCGCATAGGGCACCGGGCACTTTTCAGCACTCTCTGGTGGTGGCAAATATGTCAGAAATAGCTGCAAGAGAAATTGGAGCCAATGCAATGCTTGCAAGAGCAGGTGCGATGTATCATGATGTGGGAAAAATTGAGAATCCCGCCTGTTTTGTAGAGAACACAAACCCCGGTAGCGGACAGGATAGTTATCACAAAGGACTTACTCCTGAGGAGAGCGCTGCCGATATAATTCGCCACGTAGATGATGGACTGGCTCTCGCCCGCAAATTCCATCTTCCGGATGTGATAAAAGATTTTATACGCTCCCATCACGGACAATCGGTGACCCTCTATTTTTACAATGTATACTGTAATAATGGTGGAGATCCTGCGAATACGGCACCCTTCACATATAGGGGAATGCTCCCTACCACTAAAGAACAGGTTATAGTGATGATGGCGGATGCTGTTGAGGCTGCCTCGCGTTCACTCA
>Ga0255345_1002553_pt1 | contig 22930 bp, 22 predicted proteins | sample wastewater_treat_6_FD_192415 | JGI IMG/M metagenome (GOLD analysis project Ga0255345, IMG submission 192415) | Wastewater microbial communities from Lulu Island WWTP, Vancouver, Canada - plant20 | ecosystem: Engineered > WWTP > Wastewater > Unclassified | place: Canada: Vancouver, British...
AACAGGTGATACTGTTGGTGATCCGTTTAAAGATACTTCAGGACCTTCAATGAACATCCTCATTAAATTAATGTCGATTGTTTCGTTAGTTATCGCTCCTTACATCGCTGTTAACGGCGAACAAGATGGCGGTGCTTGCACAGGAGATAAAATGGAGTGTTCAGGAGAAATGATGAATGCTGCTCATTGCAAAATGATGCCGTGTGAAAAAGATGCTGATGGTAACTGCGTTATCGATTCAGCTACTTGCGCTCAATGGATGGCTGAAGGTAAAATCGACAGCACTGCATGTGTTTCTTGCGAGAATGGTAAATGCCATATCAAAATGGATGCATGTATGAAAGCATCAGGTGCTTCATGCGACGAGCCTTGCATGGAAAAATGCAAAGGAATGGGTATGGATTGCCAACCTGGATCTTGTCCGCATATGGCAGCCGGCAAATGCGAAATGAAAGGTGAAGGACATGAGTGCAGCGGCGAAATGAAAGGCTGCTCAGGAGAAGCCGGAGCCGAGAAAAAAGATTGCTGCAAGAAGAAGTAATTCTTTCAAAATAAAATCAGAAAAGGTCATCATTAATTTGGTGGCCTTTTTCATTTTTATCCTATCCGTTTTTCATCTCTATCCTATATCCTAAATTGTGCTTTGGATAGTGGACCCTCAAGATTAAGAAAACCTGAGCTTTTGTCAGCGTTTACACTTCTAAACAATCTTTTTTTACCTTTACTTTGACTTTTAAGCATTTATTTGTTCTATTGGATATTCTACGATTATCTTTGATCTGTGCAGAAAAAAACTACGAAACCTCCAACGCCTCCTAAAGCTCCTTTAGCTGATCAAAAATCAGTTGATATGAAATGGCTATATCTTTTTGTAGCCTTCATCGGATTTCTTCTATACGCCAATACCCTCAACCACGATTTCACTGTGGATGACGGAACAGTAATGGCCAATAATAAAATTACAAAGGAAGGAATTAGTGCTATCGGGAAAATATTTACTTCGTCGTACCGCGCCGGATTTTGGGAACGTAAAGAAGGACTCTATCGTCCGCTTTCTGTAGCTATGTTTGCCGTTGAATGGCAGTTAGGTGGAGGAAAACCATTCTTAGGACATCTCATCAATGTTTTAGTATATGCGTTAACGGGAGTCATTGTTTTATCAGTGCTGAATCGATTGTTGAGTACATTACATCCGCTAATTCCTCTCTTCGCTACATTACTCTTCATTACACACCCCATTCATACCGAAGTGGTGGCGAATATTAAAAGTAGAGATGAATTGATGAGTTTCCTTTTCGGACTATTAGCACTTCGTTGTTTACTTTTTTATATTGATAAAGAAAAAATTCTCTACTTCATCCTCGCTAATATTTGCTTTTTCTTAAGCCTGCTCAGCAAAGAAAGTAGTGTAACATGGTTGGGCGTATTTCCATTATCGATATGGTGTGTAACCAATGTCGATTTGAAAAAGACAATTGTAAGTACGATTCCCTTCTTCATCATTTTCGGAATATTTATGGCTATTCGGACTTCCATTCTTGGAACGGTTACCGGCGAGACAGAAATTTTACTGATTAATAATTCATTGGTAGGCACGAATGACAAAATGATGCAAATTGCTACGGCCTTTGCGGTGTTAGGAAAATATCTCGGATTGCTATTCCTTCCCATCACCCTGATATTCGATTATTCCTACAATACCATTCCGAATGTGCCCTTCAGCAATATCAAATCATTGTTGCCATTATTGATTTACGTTTCATTATTTGTTTATGCCATCAAAGAACTTCCAAAAAGAAATTTATTGGCCTACGGAATTTTATTTTTCTTAGGAACCATTAGCTTACTCTCAAATATTTTCTTTTTATTAGAAGCAACGATGGCAGAGCGATTTGTTTACACTCCATCACTCGGATTTTGCATCACCATCATTGTTTTAGCTTCGAAAGTATTCAAGCTGAATAAAGGTAAAACTCAATCAATAACGGTTACGGATATCCGAAAACCGGGAACATTACATTTCATTGTTATTGGTATCTGTTCGATCTTCTCGGTTAGAACAATGGCGCGTAACAGCGACTGGAAAGACAACCTGACACTCTTAGCGAAAGATGTGCAATCGGCGCCCGAAAGTGCACGTATTCGTTATGCTTATGGAAGTGCCATATTGGTAGAGCAAGCTTTGAAAGAAGAAAATCCCGCAGTAAAGAATAACCTATTGCAGAAATCGATAGAACAATTAAACAAAGGAGTATCGTTAATTCCCAATTATAATGATGCTTGGTATAATTTAGGGATGGCATACAAAGAACTTGGCGATAGCAAAAATGCTGTTTACGCATTCGATCAAGCACGCAGTTACAAGCCATTTAACGACGCCTCAAAATTAACGAACTCAGGTATCGCCTACGGCAAGAACGGACAATACGACAAAGCTATAGCGGATTTAACAAGAGCCGCCGAACTTGACAACGACAACTACGAAATCTACAATAATCTCGGATTGTATTTAGGTGAATCGGGAAATAAGCAAGCATCGTTCGAAGTATTTGAAAAAGCATTGAAATTAAAACCCGACTTCGACAAAGTTTACTATAACCGAGGAAACATACACGCACAAAATAAAGAATACCGTGAAGCAATAGAAGATTACAAAAAAACGTTGAGTATAAATGCATCATTCGGAGATGCCTATAACAATTTAGGGAATTGCTATGCCGTACTCAACGAGCGTGATTCTGCTAAAATATGGTTTGGGAAATCGATAACTATTGATCCGAATAATGTTAAAGCCATTATCAATTTAAGTATTATTTATCGCAGTTTAGGCGATACCGTTACAGCCAATCAATATTTGCAAAAAGCCCGAGCTATGGGTGCTAATTTCTAAAAATGAAAAAGATACTTTTTTTATTTGCAGTGTTGTTTGTTGGATGTACATCTTCAACAATTAACAATAGTACACAAACCTATTTCTCTATTGAAAAATATTTCAACGAGCAGATTTCCGTTTTAAGTAATGCGAAGGCAGGATTAGAAAAAGAAATAATAAAAGATGGTAAAAAAGAAAAACGAACCTTCGCACAAGTCAATTGGAAGAAAGAACTAAAACCATTTCTTGAAGCCGACATCAACAAACCATCGTGGAAACGATCTTATTCGATCGATTCGACAATTTCAGGAAATGAAGTGCAAATTATGTATTCGGCACTTGAGCCAAAATTGAATGTACGAAGTATTGAAATTCGAAAGACTAATAACGTTCCTACGCGAATAAAAATAATTACAGAAAAGCAGAATGCATATTACCATGCGTTGCAAACGATGGAATATTCTCCTTCGAAAGAATACATCATTAGCGGCGGGCAAAAAGTTATTCTTGCCGATACCACATCGTACTTGATTCATTCAGTATTTATTCATCCTTAAATTTAAGAGAACCTATAAAAACCCCGGATACATCGTTGTGTCCATTTTTCAATATCCTCATATACGCTCTGTATACTCCGGTTTTGAAAAATTTCCACGCCTCGTCTGCGAGGTTTTTAGAGGCTCTCTTTAATAGCATTACATTATATGTATAATATAACTCTTCTCTTCAGCTTATGGCTCGGACAATTATTTTTAGTTGATCAGCCTTTACCATTTAACTTCGACATAACTGAACAAAACGGGAAACCAGTTTTTATTATTCACAATGCCGAAGAAAGAATTGTATGCGATATTTATCGCGTTACGGAAGATTCCATGTTTGTTCGTGTTCCTGTGTTTGATTCAGAATTTAAATTACGCATCGAAGGAGATCGATTACGAGGGAAATGGGTGAATTATGGAAAGAAAGGTTCACCGGAAATAACTTTTATGGGATACAAAGGTGTTTCGCAACGCTTCACCGATCAAGGACAGCCGGCAGCCGATATAAATGGAAAATGGGAGACGTGGTTCGATGTTGATTCGCCTGATTCATCTATTGCAATTGGAGTTTTTAATCAAGATAATAACCATGTTACGGGAACTTATTTAACCGAAACCGGTGATCATCGATTTTTAGAAGGTAGTTTAGTAGGGCGCACTTTAAAAATGAGTGTATTTGACGGGACACATGCATGGCTATATGTTGCAGAAGTGAAAGGCGACTCGATGAACGGAATGTATTATTCGGGGACAACTTACAAAGCTCCTTTTCATGCAAAACGAAATCCTTTAGTAAAGCTTCGTGATCCAAATACCATAACAACTGTTGATGGAAAACTTGATTTTTCATTCCCGGATCTTGATAGCAATATTGTATCACTGCATGATGCACGATTTAAAAACAAGCCAGTAATAATTCAGATAATGGGATCATGGTGTCCGAATTGCATGGACGAAACAATTTTTCTGAATGAATTTTACAAAGCTCGAAAAGAAGAAGGCGTTGAAGTAATCGGTTTAGCATTTGAAAGAAGTGGTGAATTCAGTAAAGCAAAAACTTCGGTTAGCCGATTAATTAAAAAGTACGACGTACAATATCCCGTTTTAATTGCCGGAATATCGGGCAAAGACAATGTACTGAAACAGATTCCTCAAATTAAAGATTTCATCTCCTTCCCTACCTCCATCTACCTCGACCGCAAAGGCAATGTTGTAAAAGTCCATGCCGGTTTTGCAGGACCCGCAACAGGTGAAGAATATGAAAAATTCAAAAAAGACTTTAACAAAACAATGGATAAGTTGATACGGTGAGGAGCATTATAGTTTTTTACATGGCAATTTCAATCAAATCAACAGTTGAAATTATAATATCTCCATTATTTAACCACCATCAATTTTCGTGTGCAAGCATTATATCCGTTTACTGACATTACTAATACATACGAACCGCTTGGGAATGCTGAAACATTCAATGTTAGATTTTGTTCTCCTCTTTGCAATTCAACTTTTTCTAATTGTTTTCCCAAAATATTAAATATATATAGATAACTTTTATCTTCTTGAGTATACATATTTGAAGGAAGATCTGGGACAAACAACTTTATTTGTGTGGAATATTTAGCAGGATTTGGATATGGTAAATCAATTCGAGACAAACTTAAGTCACTCATAAAATCCTCTATACCCGTAGTTACAAAGCCTAATGTATCTGTGTGTATTACCCAGCCTAAAGTCCTTGGCAAGTACTGTAAATTATTTGGCAAGAAACTTATACCGGCCATCACATACCCTTCGCATGTTTGTGCTATACAATGAAAATATTTGTACGTTGTATCACTCCCAAAACTCCTTGACCACAAGCTATCCCCATTACTATCTGTTCGTAGTAAATATCCCATGATATTACCGGTGGAATCTCCATTTGCACCTGCTATTACAATTCCTCCACCAGGCAACTCCATTCCATCCAGAAATCCTGAATATTTACCATAGGTATAATTTTTAATCCATAAAAGTGAGCCCGTTGCTGAGTATTTTTTAATTGTTGAAGTAAATTGGCTATTATTTGCTATTACACTTCTGTTTCCTATGACTATAACACTATTGTCAAACTTTGATATGGCTTTAGTTGCATATTCATCGTAGGTGTTCCCTATTGAATCTACCCATAAAACATTTCCATTTGAATCAAGACGCGCAACTGTTGGATCATATTGATTACTTTTAAATACTGCACCAGCTAATAAAATGTCTCCATTTATTGCTTTCGACATTTTATATCCATAGCCCTTCGAAAAGACAGGTAAAGCTTTTCTCCATATTAATTGGCCATTAATATTGTATTTGATAATTGCAGTTTTATTTTTGCTTATAGGATTCCCCGGACCATACAATGGCTTATAATCACCAGCAATTATTACCGTACTATCGTCATACACCATCATACCGTACATCCCTACTGTCGTATCTGGCAATGCCAATAATCTTGTCCATACAGTATCGCCCTGCATAGTATATCGAACAACTCTTCCGTAGTAATGAAAATATTCTTGACAACTGCTATCCTGATAGGCACCACAGGCAATAATGATTGAATCTTGCAAGAGTGCGCCTTGTCGAAACCATATACCGGGGAAAAGTCCAAACTTTCCATAAAAATTAGTAGGGTCATCACCGCCCATCGTTCTTGTCCATATTGTATCGCCGTTTGCCTCTAATCTATGTATATGAGTTTGGTAGTTTACTGTTCCTAATGTATCACTTGCCTGTCCCCCATAAATTATATAACCTCCGGAAGAAATAAAATCAACATCAAAATCTTGTTGCTCATATGAAAAATCATAATATTTTTCAAAATTTTGACATCCCGTTTGTGCCCTGACCATTGATCCTAAAATCAACAATACAAATAAAATTAAGTTAAACCTTTTCTTCATTTTTTTAAAATTAAGGGGCACTAATTAGGATAATAAATTTAGAAATAGTACGACTTACTTTTAGTTAAACAATCAAATATTGACGAATTGAAGCATTCGATATACCAAATCTATTCTCAATAATAATCTGACACAAATTAATTGAAGAATGTTGCTTTGTTATAATAATTTATTTCGAGAACAAACAAGTGGAATAATTATGCTAATAAAACAACTTATTATATGTTTCAACCGTGATCGCACTCACCACTTCAATTGCCTCTAATAAAAATCCACCAGTTCCATTCTAAAATTAAATATAAACAACTGATTTCCTTTCAAATATAGCAATTAAATAATAATTTAATCGTTTACAATTACTTATCTCCCGATGGTTATTGAGCTTGTCGAAATATCAACTTTATTTCGTATTTTTAATTAGGGAGGGGACTAGTCATTCCCATGCAAACACACTTACAAAAAAACCAATGAACGCGTTAGCCCTAATCGGCTTCGCCGAACTAAGAACCGATGACGTTGTGCGAAAAGCACAAGTCACGGCAGGCCAAGAACTATTTCCAATCTCCTGCTTTACCTTAATTCCTATTCAATAAAAATCTCACTACTCGCTTCGCGAACTAAGAACCGATGAAGTTGTGCGAAAAGCACAAGTCATGGCAGGCCAAGAACTATTTCCAATCTCCTCCCTTACCTTAATTCCTATTCAAAAAAAATCTCGCTACTCGCTTCGCGCAACTTTGAACTTAGAACTTAGAACCTCGAACCGATGACGTTATGTGAAAAGAACAAGTCCCTGACGATATCTCTCACGGCAAGCCACGAACCACTACTTCTGTATAACCGTATTCGTCATTTTATTTAACTCGATTTTAATCTGTAAAAAGCGATTGTATTTATCGAGGAGATCGTCCATCTCAATATTTTCTGCAATACGTTCTTTCATTTCGCGTTGCAGGTCGTATAAAAATTTATCGAGTTGTTTTTTCTTGATGTAAACAATAGCATCAATAACCGTTTTATCGAGATGATCTTTATCGGTTTTAACTATAATTCCTTTCTCTTCCCAGTTCGCTAATTCATAGCGAGTAGTAAGTAAAGAAATAGCGGTTGCTTTTAATGATTCTTCCAATCCTTGAACAAAGGATTGCGATTCATATTGTTTTTCTTGCTCAACCAATGAACTAAATTCGGCTAGAATACCGGCATAATGTTCATTGCTAAAATGAATGCCGTCTTCGGAGATTTCACCGATGATAAAATTTTTAACTTTTACTGTCGGAAGTGGAGCATTCGGATGTTCGGGTTCGGTTCCGGGAATAACAAAATCAAGGTCGGCATAATTCAACAAAATTCGAATCAGTTCTTCCTCTTGATTGGAAGTATTTAATTCATCAAGAATGATTTCGTCTTCTTGCGCTTGCTTCTCAATATCACTCAGAATAATTTCTTCTCCATCGGGACCTAACTCAGGAGGGCCGGGATCGAAGCCTTGTGCACTTTGATATCCTTGCGATGATTGCGCACCTTGAGACCCTTGTTGCTTAGAAATTTTTCCGCGAAGAATTTTATTCAACTCGGTGAGCAAAACAGTCTCGCTCATTTCCATCAACGTAGATGTTTGACGTAAATAAGCAGCTCTACCAATCGCATCAGGAACTTTTGCAATGGTATCAACAATATCTCTGATAAGGCCTGCTTTCTTAATCGGATCGCCGGCAGTTTCAGCTAATAATAATTTTGTTTTAAAGGTGATGAAATCGACCGCACTCTTCTCTAAAAACTCGAGTAATTCGACAGTAGTAACTTTTCGAGAATAAGAATCAGGATCTTCTCCTTGCGGGAAAAGCACTACCCTAACATTCATTCCTTCCTCTAGGATCAAATCAATACCACGAATTGATGCTTTGATACCCGCTGCATCACCGTCGTATAAAACAGTAATGTTTTTTGTATAGCGACCAATTAATCGTATCTGCTCAACCGTTAGTGATGTCCCTGACGATGCAACAACATTTTCAATTCCTGCTTGATGCAATGATACCACATCGGTATATCCTTCTACTAAATAACAAACATCTTTTGCAATGATATCTTTTTTAGCAAGCGAAATACCATAGAGACTTTTACTCTTATGATAAATTTCTGTTTCCGGCGAATTCAAATACTTCGGACTCTTCGGATCTGTTTTTAAAATCCTTGCGCCGAAAGCAATTACTCTTCCAGTTAAACTAGAAATCGGAAACACTACGCGACCTCTAAATCGATCGTATTGTTTTTGTTCATTAATGATCGTGAGACCTGTTTTCTCTAAAAACTCAAGGGTATATCCGCTATCGAGTGCAGCTTTTGTTAGTCCGTCCCATTTATCAGGAGCAAAGCCAAGTTCAAAGCGACGAATAATCTCATCGGTAAAACCGCGTTCGCGGAAATAGGAAAGTCCTATAGCCACTCCCTCTTCACTGTTCCATAAATAATCGCGGAAGAAATTCTTGGCAAACTCAGTCATGGCGAACAAAGATTCACGGTTCGACTGAGCCTCTATCATTTCGGCAGAAGGAGCCTCCTCTGCAATTTCAATATTGTATTTATTCGCGAGATAACGCAAAGCCTCAGGAAAAGAAAGATGTTCGTGCTCCATGACAAACGTAACCGAATCACCCGCCTTTCCACAGCCAAAGCACTTAAAAAAGCCCTTTGCAGGCGATACCGTAAACGATGGCGTCCGTTCGTTATGGAAAGGGCAAACACCCAGCAAATTCGATCCACGCTTCTTTAAAACCACAAATTCGCCTACCACCTCTTCAATTCTGGCGGCTTCGAGAATTTTTTCTTTGGTTTCCTGATTAATCACAGGATAAAAATAGGGAAAAAAATTTATTGGATTTTGAATTTTGGATTTTGGATGCCAAATAGAACACAGATTCGCCTACGGGACAAGTCCCTAGGCTAAAAGAATACACCATTGTGGCAAGCCACCAAAGGTGTAATGAATTAATGGGGATTTGATTGTAGTTAGGATTAGATAATAGTTGCCTTTAAACAACCCTATTTAAAACGAGAAAAATTAATACTCTTTGTCTTGGAGATATTAGTGATTTCGTTCGGTAGTAAATTTCACGAGGTTTATTAAGGATTCTTTGTAATTACTTTCCGGAATTCCTTCTAATAAATCGAAAGCTTTTTGTTGATAGCTATACATCGCTTTGCGTGCGTAATCTAATCCGCCGCTCGACAAAACAGTTTTAATAACTTCTTCTACTCTAGTTGTATCTTCCGAGTGATGTTTAATCGTATTTATAATAAAATTCTTTTTATCGGAAGGAACATATTGCAAAGTATAAATTACCGGCAATGTCATCTTATGTTCTTTGATATCGATGCCACGTGGTTTTCCCGTTTTTTCACTCTGCTCGTAATCGAAGAGATCGTCTTTAATTTGAAATGCAATTCCTACGGCTTCTCCAAAATCGTGCATACGTTTCACCATCTCTTTATCACTCCCTGCAGATGCTGCGCCAGTAGCACAACAAGAAGCAATTAATGATGCCGTTTTTGCAGTGATAATTTCGTAATAAACTTCTTCGGTGATATCGAGTTTACGCGCTTTTTCAATTTGCAATAATTCTCCTTCACTCATCTTCCGAACAGCAGTAGAAACAATTCGCAGCAAATCAAATTCTTCGTGTTCAACGGAAAGAAGTAATCCCTTTGAAAGTAAATAATCACCAACTAAAACAGCGATTTTATTTTTCCATAGTGCATTGATAGAAAAAAATCCGCGACGCAAATTACTATCATCCACCACATCATCGTGAACGAGTGTGGCTGTATGTAATAACTCAATAAATGAAGCGGCGCGATAAGTACTTTCTGTAATTCCTCCTGTCATGCCCGCGGTTAAAAACACAAACATTGGACGCATTTGCTTTCCTTTTCGCTTCACGATATAATGCATGATGCGATCGATCAGCGGAACTGTACTCTGCATAGCAGTACGGAACTTCTTCTCAAAGAGATCCATTTCTCCGTTAATCGGAGCTTTAATATTATCGAGATGAAGGGCCATACCGGGCGGTAAAAGTATTAATTCGCTTTGAAATAGATAGGCAACATCATCTGAACATTTACAGGCTTTCCATCCTGAACGCCGGCCTCCCAATTGGGCATGCCTTTTACAACCCTAACTGCCTCTTTTTCAAGCTTCGCGTTAATATGGTTTTTGGCCTTCACATCTATTACTTTTCCCTTTTTGTCAACTACGAAACTCACAAAAACCTTTCCTTCGGCACGGTCTTCTTTCCCAAAATCGGGATATTGAAGGTTAATTCGGATATAATCGAACATCGCTTCTTCTCCTCCTGGGAATTTAGGCATCTGTTCAACCATGATAAAAGTGTCGTCGCGTGAAGGACTATGCTCGGGCAATTGTTGTGCACTCACTTTCACTCCCGTGAAACCTATTAATAAAAATAAGAATAACCACTTTTTCATAGTTCTTTCAATTTTGATTGTTGGGCAGCTAAGCACCATATACAAATGTAATAGAATTTTAGGATTTATCAGTTGAGTAAATCAACGTATCTCTTCTGTCTGCAAAGATACGCTATGGGACTAGTAGATTAGTAACTTAAAAAGTCAAGTGAAATGATCTATATCACTTCTTCTTATACACCGGTACGGTGCTACAAGGCTCTCCGAACAAAATACTCTTGGCCACAGGGCGAAGCATAGAAGTTAATTTCACGTATGCTGAAACAGGAACCGGTTTATCGGAACAACCTTTAATAACTACTCTTGCATCGCGATAATCTTCGGGATTAATTCTAGCAATCACTTCCGAAAACAAAATATCTTCTAACGTAGATGCATTACCGAAAACAACTTTCTTAGCATAAGGTTCAATTGCAGATGCCAATAACATCCACGCCCACATCGGAATGATAGCATCATTTGAACAGTAAATACCAACAAACTTACCGGTGTACTTCGACCAATCTTCAGCAGCAATAAAATCACGAAATTGCTTCTCACGCAATAAAAAATCTTCGATTAACTGCTCACGAATATCAATAAGTACACGTTCCCCTTCCGGATATAGTTCTTCTAAATTAATAGTAACTAAACCGCTTTGAGCTACTTTGTTAACTATTTCGTTTTCGTCCACTTCTTTCAAAATTGATTTTAATATTCACGAATAAGAACTTCACTTGGAATAGAAAGCACTTCACTAATTTTTCGAATCATTTCAAGAGTTAATTTTCTTTTCCTATTTAGAACTTCACTAACTCTACTCTTAAAACCAATCAATTCGACCAAATCCTTTTGACGCATATCCATTTGATCCATTCGAAACTTTATTGCTTCTATTGGATCAGGAAAATTTATAAAATATTTTTCCTTTTCATAATTGTCAATCACCATACTAAGCAGCTCCAATTCATCTCCCTCATTTGTACCCTTCTGAGCATCAAAAATAGTTTCTAACCGCACTAATGCAAGTTCGTAATCCTTCTTATTTTTAATGGGTCTTACATTCATACTTAAATAGAATTAGCATCAATTTTGTCATACTGTGCATGCGTACCAACGAAACGAATCCATACAACCGAAACTGTATAATTGATTATCAATTATTTTACCACATCCCCAATTCCAAACGAGCTTCATCGCTCATCATTTCTTTTTCCCATGGTGGATCAAAAGTTATTTCCACTCTGGCAGAATTTACATCTGGCATATCACGTACTTTTTGCTCAACATCGGGAGGCAATGTTTCAGCTACTGGGCAAGCAGGCGACGTTAATGTCATCATAATATGAACGTCATTACCATCGCTAATTCTGATTTCATAAATTAATCCCAGTTCATAAATATCAACCGGAATTTCAGGATCATAGCACGTTTTTAAAACATCAATAATTCTGTCGCGCAAGCTCTTCACTTCCGGAATGGCTGATCCATTTTCGGGGGTTGCTGATGTATTTAAATTTAAATCATCCATGTATTCACACTGTTTTATGTTGAAACCCTACTGCATAAAGTTTCATTTGTTTAATCATCGATGCTAATCCGTTGGCTCTTGTTTGAGCCATATGCTGACGCAATCCAATTCGATCGATAAAAGCTAATTCTGCATTTATAATTTCATCAGGAGTTCTTCCCGATAAAACTTGTATTAACAGCGCAATTTCACCTTTAACAAAAGTGGAATCGCTATCTGCATTAAATATTAATTTCCCATCCTGCTCAGCAGCATGCAACCAAACGCTACTCTGACAACCTTTAATTTTTCGATCGTCGGTTTTAAACTCATCCGCTAATGGAGGAAGTTTTTGTCCGAGTTCGATAATGTATTGATACTTCTCTTCCCACTCTTCGAATAGTTCAAAGTCTTCTACAATTTCGTTTTCTATTTGTTGTATATCCGACATCTCTTAAGGATTTAAGAAGCTAATTGCCTTTTCTACTTGTTCAACAAAAAAGTCGATTTCTTCTTTTGTATTATAGAACATAAACGATGCACGTATTGTTCCTGGAATGCAAAAGCGTGTCATTACTGGCTCTGTACAATGCTGTCCTGTTCTTACTGCAATTCCCTTTGTATCGAGATACATTCCTGCATCCATGGCATTGATTCCATCTAGCACAAAAGAAACAACACTTGCTTTATTATCGGCAGTGCCAATTATTCGTACGCCATTCACTACTGACAATTTCTCGGTACAATAGCGCAATAATTCTTGTTCGTATTTTGTTGCTGCTTCACGATCCATTGTATTCCAATAATCGATAGCCGCACCCATTGCAATTACATCGGCAATATTCGGAGTCCCCGCTTCAAACTTATAGGGAACTTCGTTGTATGTAGTATGATCAAAAGAAACTGCGGAGATCATTTCTCCTCCACCTTGATAAGGAGGCATCTCTTCGAGTAACTGCATTTTACCATACAATGCTCCGATACCTGTTGGACCTAACATTTTATGCGCACTGAATGCAAAAAAATCGCAATCTAATTCTTGTACATCTACACTTCCATGCGCTACTGCTTGCGCACCATCTATCATCACCGGAATTCCTTTCGCATGCGCATGCCTAATGATCTCCTTAACGGGATTAATAGTGCCTAAAGAATTTCCCGTATGAACTATTGAAACGATTTTTGTTCTTTCGTTTAACAACTGATTAAGGTTATCGAGTATTAACTCACCCTTATCGTTCATCGGAATTACTTTCAAAGTTGCTCCCTTCTCTTCACAAAGCATTTGCCACGGAACAATATTGCTATGATGTTCCATTGCCGAAACCAACACTTCATCACCAGACTTTACATTCTTTCTTCCGTAAGTTGAAGCAACGAGATTAATTCCTTCCGTTGTTCCGCGAACAAAAATAATTTCGCGCTCATCGCTGGCATGAATAAAATCTCTCACCTTACCGCGAACCGAATCAAAAGCATCGGAAGCTCGTTGACTCAAGTAATGCACTCCGCGATGAACATTAGCATTGTATCGCGTATAATAATCAACTAAAGCTTGAATAACCGCTGTTGGCTTTTGTGAAGTAGCAGCATTATCGAAATACACTAAACGTTTTCCATAAGGTTGTTCGTTTAGCACAGGAAAATCTCTTCTGATACTAACTACATCGAAAGTTTTTGCGGGATTGGCTGTTGTTGACATCACTTCAATTTTAAAAATTAAGCATTAAGTCGTGCAGTTAATCGATCAAGCAAAGCCGATTTCAAATGCTCATTCGGAATTTGTTCAATTACATCAGCAGCAAAAGCATGGTTTAGCAAAGCGCGTGCAGCAACTTCACCAATACCTCTTGCTCTCAAGTAAAACAACGCTTCCTCGTCGATTTGTCCGGTAGTTGCACCGTGACTACATTTCACATCGTCGGCAAAAATCTCTAACTGTGGTTTTGCATTCATTGATGCATCATCGCTTAGCAAAACATTCTTATTCGACTGGAATGCATTCGTTTTCTGAGCGTCTTTTCTAACGAAAATTTTTCCGTTAAACACTCCTTGTGCATGTCCGTCGATAATTCCCTTGTACAACTCATTGCTGTAACAATTCGGCATTGCATGATCTACAACAGTATGATGATCGATAACTTGATAATCTTTCGCAATCGTTAATCCATTTAAATACGACGTACAATTCACATCATCTAAACGAATATTCAAATTATTTCGAACTAATCCTCCACCCCAAGATAAAGTACTTATATGTTGATAGCTATCGCGAGCCATGTTTACCTTATGGTAGTTTACCTGACAAGTATTTTGGTCTTCTGCCTGTAACTTCACATAATTAACTCGAGCTTGTTCGGCAATAACTACTTCACTAACAACATTCAACAATACAGGTAATTTAGCTCCGAATGAATGATGTGTTTCTGTAACAGTGATATTAGTATTCTTTTCTGCAATCACTAAAATTCTCACAGGAATATTCAGTGCTTCTGTTGAAGTATTATTCACAACAGCGATTTGAATTGGCGATGCAAGCTCAGTCTTTGCATCAGCCATAATCACCACTCCATCGAAAGTTAAAGCGGTATTCAATGCTACTAAAGCTTCGTCGGCGAAATCGGCATGTTTCATCAAATGCGCTTGAACGCGAGGATCGTTAGCTAAATCTGCCAAAGATCCAATGGTAACACCTTTCGGTAATGCATTAGCGTTAGAAGCTGCAGTATTTAGTTTACCGTTTTCGATCACATATAAAAGTGTATCGTTAGTAAGCGCTAACGATGCTACATCAGCAACAGAAAGGCTGCAATTATCTGAAGGATTTACAGTGCGATAACTATTCTTAGAAAGAACAGCGAGGCTAGTATATTTCCATTCTTCATGCTTGGTAGTAGGAATACCTAACTGCGAGAAAACAGCAGCAGCATCTGATTGCAAACTTTTCTGAGCAGGAAGATGATTGCCGTATAATTCACGGAAATGATCTACTGCTTGAGTAAAGCTTTCAGCTGAAGAATTATTTAATGTTGATGTACTCATTAATTCTTAAGCATTAACAGATGAATCCACTTCTTCTTTAATCCAATCGTATCCTTTCTCCTCTAATTCAAGAGCTAATTCTTTCGGACCTGATTTCACAATTCTTCCTTTGTATAAAACGTGAACATGATCAGGAACGATATAATCTAACAAACGTTGGTAGTGAGTAATAACGATAAACGAACGTTTTCCGTCGCGCAAAGCATTCACCCCATTCGAAACAATACGTAAAGCATCGATATCTAATCCTGAATCTGTTTCATCGAGAATTGCCAATGAAGGTTCGAGCATAGCCATTTGGAAAATTTCATTTCTCTTCTTCTCACCACCACTGAAACCTTCGTTCACCGAACGTTGCGTCATGGCTTTATCCATCTCCACCAATTTCATTTTCTCTTGCATCATCTTTAAGAATTGCTTAGAGTCGAGGGCTTCAAGACCTTTCGATTTACGAACTTCGTTTACGGCTGTTTTCAAAAAGTTAGCATTACTAACACCCGGAATTTCTACTGGATATTGAAATGCTAAAAAGATTCCTGCGCGAGCGCGATCTTCAGGGCTCATCTCTAAAAGATCCTCGCCATTAAAAGTTACAGAACCTCCACCTACTTCATACTCTTCACGACCGGCTAGGACAGAAGCTAGTGTACTTTTTCCTGAACCATTTGGGCCCATGATAGCATGAACCTCACCCGGCTTCACTTCAAAATTTAAACCTTTCAGGATTTGTTTCTCTTCAACAGAAGCAACAAGATCTTTAATTGATAACATCGTATTTATTTCGAATTGTTGTTTTTAATTTTTCACTTTCAATTCTGATATAAGAATTGAATATTTGTTTTTAATCGGCGCTTATCCCACAGAACCTTCTAAAGAAATTGCTAAAAGTTTTTGAGCTTCTACAGCAAATTCCATTGGTAATTGATTGAATACTTCTTTACAATAACCATTCACGATTAATCCTACCGCATCTTCGGTAGAGATACCACGTTGATTGCAATAAAAGATTTGATCTTCGCCCACTTTCGAAGTAGTAGCTTCGTGTTCTACTTTCGAAGATTTATTATTTACCTCGAGGTACGGAAATGTATGAGCACCGCATTGATCGCCGAGAAGTAATGAATCGCATTGAGAGAAATTTCTAGAGTTTACTGCACCCTTCGCAATCTTCACTAATCCACGGTAACTATTTTGGCTTCGTCCTCCACTAATTCCTTTTGAAATAATAGTACTGCTAGTATTTTTTCCGAGGTGAATCATTTTCGTTCCAGTATCGGCTTGTTGCATATTATTAGTAACAGCAACCGAATAAAACTCACCTACTGAATTATCTCCTTTCAAAATCACTGAAGGATATTTCCATGTTACTGCTGAACCTGTCTCGACTTGTGTCCACGAAATTTTACTTCTATTACCTAGACAAATTCCGCGTTTAGTCACGAAATTGAAAATTCCTCCTTTCCCTTCTTTATCGCCGGGATACCAATTTTGCACAGTCGAATATTTCACTTGAGCTTCCTCATGCGAAACGATTTCAACCACTGCAGCATGCAACTGATTTTCATCGCGCATAGGAGCAGTACAACCTTCTAAGTAACTAACATAAGCACCCTCATCAGCAATAATCAAAGTTCTTTCAAACTGACCGGTACCTGCAGAATTAATGCGGAAATAAGTACTTAATTCCATTGGGCAACGAACGCCCTTAGGAATATAACAAAACGAACCATCACTAAACACCGCAGCATTAAGCGCTGCGTAAAAATTATCAGTATAAGGAACAACAGAACCTAAATATTTTTTCACCAATTCAGGATGCTCTTGAACAGCCTCAGAGAACGAAGAGAAAATAATTCCTAGTTCACCTAACGACTCGCGGAAAGTAGTTTTTACTGACACGCTATCAATTACTGCATCAACGGCTACGTTAGCTAAACGCTTTTGCTCTTCGAGCGAAATTCCGAGTTTATCGAAAGTTGATTTAATCTCTGGATCTAGTTCATCTAAACTATTTAACGTAGGTTTTGCCTTTGGTGCAGAATAGTAAATGATATCTTGAAAATCTACTTTCGGGTAAGAGACATTCGGCCAAGTTGGTTCGGTTAACGTTTGCCAATGACGAAATGCTTTTAAACGATACTCGAGTAACCACTCTGGTTCTTTCTTTTTCGCAGAGATAAAGCGAACGATATCTTCGTTTAACCCTTTCGGCGCATTATCACTTTCAATATTACTTACAAACCCCCATTTATATTCGGAGTTCGTTACTTCATCGAGTATTTTTAAGTCTTCTGACATAATTGAATTCGTTAAACTGCGAAAGATTCTCCGCATCCGCAGGTACGCGAAGCATTCGGGTTATTGAAAGCAAAGCCTTTACCGTTTAATCCATCGGTAAAGTCGAGTTCTGTTCCAACCAAGTAAAGGAAGCTTTTCTTATCACAAACAATCTTGATTCCTTTATCTTCAAACACTTTATCGTTCGGGTTTACCACATTGTCGAATTCGAGCATGTAAGTAAGTCCGGAACAACCACCACCGGCAACACCGACACGGATAAATGAATCTTCCGGACGGTTTTCCTCTTTTATCAGCGTACGCGCTTTAGCGAGGGCTTTTTCTGTAACAGTAATCATTTGTTAATAATTTGGGCAAAGATACGGCGAAATTCTGTTGTTTAGAACAATTCTAAGTAACAAATAGTTCTGAAAACCACTAAATTTTATCAGAAAAGGGCAAAAATTCATGAAGTGGGCTTATTAACAAAAAGAAGGCGAATTGAAGAGAAACCGATCTAAGTTCCTCATCAACTCGCCCATATTTATCTAACTGGTTGAATTTGTTGAGCTTACAACAGAAACTCTTCAACATTATCGGGATAAACCATATTTACGGAAGCATCGGGATAATTTGCGCCGAAAACTTTGGTGACTTTACCCTTTGCCTTTTTATTCCATTTGCATTCGAAGGCGTTAATTTTTCCATCAACCTCTTCAATAAAATCGATTTCCTGTTGGGCAGCGGTTCGCCAGAAATAATACGAACCAATTTGAGAAGAATTATTTCTCCATTTAATTCGTTCGCTAATAAACCAATTTTCCCAGAGCTGGCCAATATCATTTCTAAGACTAGCAGGTGCAAATTGATTGATAACTGCATTACGAATTCCGTTATCGTAGAAATAAATTTTATAGCTTTTCTTTAATTCGTTTCTCAAATTTCTACTGAAGGAAGGAAGACGAAAAACGACGAATGCTTTTTCGAGCAATTGAATATATTTTTCGACCGTTTCCGAATTAAGCCCGCATAATTGCCCTATCTCATGACAACTGATTTGTTGAGCAGTTTGAAAGGCCAAAGCTTGTACTAACTTTTCTAATTTATCGGGCTTTTGAATTCGATCCCAGGTTAAAATATCTTTATACAAATAACTATTCGTTAATTGCTTTAAAAGTTCGGCTTGGTGTCCGTTAGATGTTACAATTTCAGGATAATAACCATACACCAAACGATGTTCGAGCAAGCGTTTCTCCTCTGTTAAATTAGTATGCGCCACCATTTCAGAAAACGAAAGTGGAAACAAACGATACTCCCACTTGCGACCTGTTAATGGCTCATTTATTTTATTAGCGAGATCAAATGCTGAAGAACCGGTTGCAAGCACTTTTACATCTTTAATTTGATCGGTAATAAGTTTAATGCAAACCCCAATATTTTCGATGCGTTGAGCTTCATCTATTACAACTGTTTTGGCATCACCGATAAGCGATTTTAGTTTTGTAGAAGTTGGTTCCTTCAAAAAGTTGCGCACGTCAGATTCATCACCGCTCCACCAAATAACCGGCGCAGTAAACTGTTTCTCGAGAATTTGATAGAGTGTGCTTTTGCCAACCTGCCGTGGGCCTAAAAGTATTAAGGCTTTACGATCAGATAACTTTCGTACCAGCACCTCTTGAAGCTGCCTTTTGATCATCTCTTTGCTTTGAACCGTAAAATTAATACTTTTTTTTCGGATGCAATCGAAAAATTTGTATTATTTTTACGGATGTAATCGAAAAATTAATACTTTTTTTTCGGTTTTTGATGCTTTTGGCCATTAGACCCATCAAATAATAGGGGCAATTTTACATTTAACCCTGCCCAAAAAATAGAAACTCAAACAGTACCGACGCAATTAGTTTCTCAAAACTTGGACATTGAAATCATATCCTGCGCAATAACAGGAAATATTTTACGCTATTATAACCTGATTTCCTCTTTTTAGGCTCATTTGTTCTAATAAAATGGAAATTCTTATCACATTTATTTAACTGATTTTCAACAACGTGTATTTAACTTTGAAATGTGAAACATGTACCCATCGGAAAGATAATTGAAGAAAAGTTCAACGAGAGTGGACTTACGAAGCGAGCTTTTGCCGAAAAGATTGGAATAAGTCAACGTCATCTTTACACACTTTTCGAGAAAAACTCTGTCGACACTTTACAATTACAACGAATTGGTGAAATTCTTCACTTCGACTTTTTTGCAGCTTTTACCGACTATCGTGCACCAAAAGCCAAAGCTACAAGTGAAGAACCGGGCGAGAGTTATCCTGCAAAAGTGAGCTTTAAATTAGAAATCAATATTTCCGGAAAGATCAATAAGACGGAAATTATGGAAGCTGTTGCTGAAGAACTCAACCGTCGTTTTTAAGCACTTTTACAAGCCGTAAAATTTCTTTCCCATATAAGTATATCATAATGGGGAAAACAATCACCACTGCTTTGTTATACATGAGTGCAGTATCAAAATCGAGGTGAATTAAATGCTGTACGGCACGCGTCATTCCACAACCCGGACAAGTTCGATGCAGCAATAACACTGAAATACAAATTGACTGACCTTTATCGAAAAAACTTGCCGGCAACAACAATAATACAATTGGAATTACTCCAAGTATAGTCAACCAAATTATTGATTTTGTTCTTTTCAAATTAGTAATTAGCGTCCGCGGTCGTAAAGAATAAATGCATGAATAATTCCCGGAAGCCAGCATAACAAGCACAATAAAATATTGATGGCTAAAGGTTCAAACTCCCAATCGGTCATTAGTCCTACAGCAATTGGCGGAAGGAAAATACAAAGTAAGATTAAAACAATCTCAGGAACATCACTATCGCCTCTACCTTTATGTTCTTTAACAGCCTTTTTAAGTGCTTTATATGCTTTGTACTTACTTACTTTTTTAGTTGCTGTAACTTCCGATTTCTTATCGCTTTCGTTTACTGATGTACTCTTTGAGAGAATAAAAGAATTATCGTTGCTAGCAGAATAATCTGCTTTTGCTTCTTGAACTGATAAAACATCTTTAACAGGTTCTTCAATTTGTTTAGTCGATTTTGGCTCTACCTTTTCAATTACTCCGGTATTAGAAGCAGTTGATTGATTCGCTCCACTCTTTCCCCAATCAATATAATAACCGGATTGATAACGACGCTTCTCCATTGTACATGAAGAAATTGCTACAAGCGTAACAAATAATAGTAACAAAGACCCGATTTTATTTTTCATAATGCAGTAATTTAAACGACAATGATATTGAAATTATTGTTTTGATCGAAGCATTGAAAAGCGAGTAATAAACAAAAAGAATTTAATAATTTTTTTATCTACTTAACCTTGCCACAACAAATTATTTAAACAAAAAAGCCCGAATTTGAATTCGGGCTTTTTTAAAATTTTATCTCTAAAATTAGAGTATAGCATTAAGTAAATAGAATACCAAAGCTGCTAATCCTGCAGACACAGGAATTGTAAGCACCCAAGCCCATAATAAGTTAATTGTTACACCCCATCTTACAGCCGATACACGTTTCAACATCCCTACTCCAATAATTGAACCAGTAATAGTATGCGTAGTACTAACCGGAATACCTAATGAAGCAGTTCCGAATAAAGTAATAGCACCAGCTGATTCAGCAGAGAAGCCTTCAAACGGACTAAGTTTTGTGATCTTGCTACCCATTGTTTTTACAATTCTCCAACCACCGAGCATAGTACCTAATCCAATTGCAGTATAACAGCTAATCTCTACCCAAGCAGGAATATGTTTAATTGCCAACTTCCCTGATTTAGGATCTATTTCTTGAATTACGTTTGCCCAATCGGGAATTGCTAAATGCAATCCTTGAAGATATTTAACATAAACCAATAAAGCAGCTGAAATAATTCCCATTACTTTTTGAGCATCATTACCACCATGTCCTAAGCTAAATGCCGCACTTGATAACAACTGAAGCGAACGAAACACTTTATCTACTTTTGATGGTGCCGTATGTTTGCAAATATTCAGTGTAATAACAGAGATGATATATGACAAGAATAAACCAATAAATGGTGCTACTACAATGAATGCAATGATAACAAGTATCCCTGAAGGCATACCGCCATCAAACCAAGCTACGCCAGCTTTCCCGGCCTTGTACCAAGTTACGCTACTGAAACCACCATGTGCAATTGCAGCACCTGCGAAACCTCCTATCAATGTATGAGAAGAACTAGAAGGAATTCCGAGCCACCAAGTAAGTAGATTCCAAATTGTAGCCGCAATAATTCCGGCAAGTACAACAACTAATGTGAAATCGCCATTCACTGTTTTAGCAACAGTATCGGCCACGTGAAGTTTAAATAACCAAAACGCTAATACGTTAAAAAAGGCAGCCCAAATTACGGCAGCAGCCGGACTTAACACTTGAGTAGAAACGATGGTAGCGATTGAATTTGCTGCATCATGGAAACCATTGATGAAATCAAATACTATTGCTATTACTATTACTGTAATTAGTAATGTTAACATATTCTCTTATTGAAAGGATATTAAGCCATTTTAATCATGATTGATTCAATCACGTTTGCTGCATCTTCGCATTTATCGGTTGCAGTTTCTAATCCCTGAAGGATTTCTTTCACCATAATAATACGTACTGCATTTGTTTCTTTCTCGAACAATCCTGCAACAGCATGATCGAAAATATCGTCGGCATGATTTTCAATGCTATTGATACGCACCAATGAAGCGGTGATATCGCGCATTTTTTTCATGTTTTTTAATTCAAGTACTGCTCTTCTTAATTCATCTGTTGTTTGTTGAATTAATTCAGCCAACTTAATAATATCAGAATCGAACTCAGTTAGTTTATATAGCTCAATTCGCTTTGATGAACCATGAATAAAATCGATAATGTCATCGATTGCTGTTACTAAGCGGTGAATATCTTCACGATCGAATGGCGTGATAAAATTACTTCCTAATTCTTTAAAGATCTCATGCGTAATTTCATCTCCTGTATGTTCAATTTTTTCTATTAAACGCAAATAATGAACGCGTTCTTCCGGCGTTTGAGATGTTACTAATGCATAAATTGCTTTTCCACCCTCGTGAACGTTTGAAGCTGCTTTATCAAACAATGGGAAGAATTTTCTATCCTGAGGGATGAAATACTTTAAGAAGCCGAATCCTGACATATTGTACTTTAGTTTGTGGGTGCGAAATTAAACTATTTATTAAGGATGAAGA
>Ga0255345_1002556_pt1 | contig 22898 bp, 15 predicted proteins | sample wastewater_treat_6_FD_192415 | JGI IMG/M metagenome (GOLD analysis project Ga0255345, IMG submission 192415) | Wastewater microbial communities from Lulu Island WWTP, Vancouver, Canada - plant20 | ecosystem: Engineered > WWTP > Wastewater > Unclassified | place: Canada: Vancouver, British...
AAAAGATACTCATAACAATGGACAAGACGCCATTTTCAAACCTAGAAAGAGGCTATCGTCTATTAACGCTTTTAGACTTCCTGGAAAACGATGACTCTATCGAAAAGGCATAGGGTGGTTAAAGGCTATTGGACGTTATCATTCATCTGACCTGCCCCCTGAGTTAGGACAACTCTAAATGAGAGTCAATCATGGTTGAGTTGGTCTCTCCCCAAGGCCCCACACGCTCTTGCCAACGAACCTACTAAATAACTATTATTCTTTACTTTGAAGGGTGAAGCAGTCGCTCCCGAATCTCCTTGATGAGGTTATCTGCGAGCTGATCGGGACAGGATACGCCAAGCTCGCACAGTACGTTTTGCGTGAGCGGCTGGCTTAGGAATGTATCTTGGTCGGACCAGAGTTCCTTTATTTGCATTAAAGACCGCGCATCGGCCATCAGCTCGGGTGTGGGCTCGTTGTGCGCTACGTCGTTACGCAGGGCTCGAACTTCACTGCCGAGCGAGCGATCAAAGGTAACTAGTGCATGGCGCTTGAGGAAGTACTTCGCGAGGCGGCCTGCTGGACCTCCATCGCTATCGTAGATCCAGTACCAAGAGACCCCGTCGGTTGTGTCCTTTAGTTCAAACGGCCGTTTTCGGTCTTCGGGCGAGCCATCGCCTAGGCGGAGCAGCTTGTTGCCATCCGGGACTTCACCGTCCTTGAACCTGAAGTCGCGCCGCCGCTCCTGGTCCTCAGATCGCTCGACCCGCTCGTACAAGCCATCCCATAGCGCCGCCTCAAAGAACGCGACCGTACCATGGATCGCACGCGGGATGTCTTGCGCTCGCAGCGCCAACTCGACACGCAGGGCAGCACGCACCGCCATGCGCGGGTGCTTAAGCAGAAGGATATCGCAGTCATCCGGCATGGGCAGGGACGAAGCGAAACACGCAAGCCATTGCACGGTCTGAGTCCAGTGATGCTCCATCGGGTCATCGTGGAGTGGCTCCGCGACGGCCCATGCCCCCAGTAGGTTGCCCCTGTCGACGAGTTCGAGCACCCGGCGGCGAGCCTGGAACGACGTGAGTGGTTCTGGGACCGAAGTCCGGGCCACGGCGCGGTCTGCGGTCGGAGGAACGGCGTTCGCACCATCAGCGACTTCAAGCGCCTCGACGTCCACCGGCGCGTGCAGGCGGACGATCTCCTCGACGAGGTTACTGACGACCGGGAACCCGCCAGTGGTCGCAACCACGATGCGCGAGGGGTTTGCCGCCTTGATCGTGCTGCATACAGCGTCTTCCAGTCGTCGAACCACCTCGCGACGGACAACGCTGTCTTGAGGCGTGTTGCGGTCCTCCAGGCGCTCCTTACCCGTCAAGTAAGCTACACGGTGAACCGTTTGTACGCCTCGATCCCGGAGACGGGATTCCACCAAAGAGCCCGAGATGCGAGGGTCACCAGGTGCAGATGCCACGTCCCTTCTTGTTTCGAGGACGAGAGCGGCCGTGGGTGTCACGTTGGCCAGGATCGCGTCGACCTTAGGCGTGCACAGCACGATGTCGCCTTCCGGGAGCTCGCCAGTGCGCTCACGATTCTTGTGAGTCGGTGCGTCCACAAGGCGCCATTTTCGGCGCTCGATCTCAGCATGCATTACACCGCAGAACTTCGGCTCAAGCTCTTGACGCACACCATCAATGACGAGCTGTACGTCGCTCTGGCCCACGGTTAGGATAAGTAGCGTTGTCATGTGTCCCCCTGTTGTATCGGCGAGCCCGCGAGTGCTCGGTTCGGAGTTTCGAGTGAAACGTGTAGATGTTTTCCTGACCGTCGCGACCCCGGAGGCGCGGATAGTCTGCTGCATCCGGATGGTTGCGGCGATGGATGGCGAGCCACTCGTCCTGTGTCGATGTCTTCTGGTGATTCCTCCTCACCCATGCCGCAAGGTCGGTCTCGGGATTCAGCGTCGGCGCATCACCACCTTCATCGAGCAGTAGCAGTTGCTTGGCCTCGATGCGCACGCTGCCCCAACCGAGAGGCCTCGCGTAGCCCAGCTTCGAGCAGTAGCCGTCGGTGTGCGTGCCGCCGAGCGCAGTCTTGAACTGGTCGGGGCTGAGTGCGACGAGAACTGCCGCCAGCTCGGCGGCGTCGAGATCGCGGAAGCGCACGGTGAATCGGAACTTGCGCCCAGGCTTCGACGCTTCCAGCGCAAGCGTGCTGCGCTCGTTCTGCCTGTTGGTGTCGGACGCGTCCTCGGCGACGGCGTTCGGCCGATCAAGGTAGAACTTGCGGCCGGCCAACTCTCCGCCCTTATCGTATCCCGCGGCATCGCCGTAGGTCACGAGCTTCGCTTGGTCCGACGGGCGTGATTGCGGGTGGTGCGGCTGTTTCAGGTAGTGTTCGACAGCGCTCGGGCGCGGCATCCCGAGCTCCTTGAGGAAGGTCGGCTTCAAGAACCGCGACTCGACGGTGTCGCCGCTCTTAACAACCTCAACGGCTGCGTTGGGGAAGAGCCTGCCCATGAGCTGCGCGTGATCGTTCTCGCCGATGCCCGCGCTGCCCTCATTGTCACCGGTGTAGCCGAAGAGGTGCCGTACCGCGGAGAGGCCAGCGGGAGCGCCATCGGCATCGTACTTGCGTTCCGTGTCGAGCGGGAAGAGGCCGTGCCGTTCGAGCGTCGGCGCGTTTGCGTCCTTGCGGACCGAGTCGGTGTACGCCCAGCGGTAGTAGTAGTGCCAGCCAAGCGAGACGATGCATTTCTTCTGCGTGTCCCACTCGACCCATACGAGATCGCCCGGTTGGAAAACTTCGTCCTTCGCGGCCTCGAGGATTCGCGAGCGCGCTGCGTCGGCCGAGACGGTTGTGGGCACGTCCGGGTGGCGCTCCGAGAAGTGGCCGTGGTCGAGGTCAACGAGGTGACGAAGCGTCGCGAGGTAGCCGTCCTGTACGGGCTCCGAAACATTCGCTTGCTCGGTGCTAGCGTTGCGAAGGACGGTAAGCGAGTGATGGAGCTTTCTCTTCGTATTCAGGTCTTTTCCGGCACCCAGCCCCCCTCGATATACATACCCGCCAGCTCGATCAAAGATGAAGTCGAACTTCTCCGCCCTCTTGTTGTACTCGAGATCTGCGGGGAACAGATCCAACTGCGTCGGTACCCGAACGTGTGCGTCGCTCGACCCGCCGAGTGACATCGTCTCCACACCATCATCCGGGACGCGTGCGAGCCGTGCGACCAGCCGTGCGCCCGGCTTGTTCGGGAAGAGCGCGTTCGGGCGATACGAGTAGGAACGCTCTGCGACGCGCTCCATCGGCGCACCGAGCAGCGCACCCAGTTCGTGGCGCAAGAGGCCCTTCAGCGAATCGCCCGGGATGACGACGGGGCGCTCGCCCCACGGTGCACGCAGCGGGCACAGGACGGACTTGTTGGCAACCATGGGGCCGATCCACTGGTCATCGAGGTTCATCCATCTTTGCTCCTGTCCTTCGGCCATGGACTCGATCGGCCAGTCGCAGTGCTCGTCGTCGCCCAATAAGCCGCGCTCCCACCCGACGAGGAGCGGCGTCAGTGCCTCGATTTCGAAGCGAACCTCGCCCGAGAGCCTGCCCTCGCTGCACGTCCCATCGTGCCAGACCGGAGCGGCCGCTGTGAGCTTTTCGGGCAGCGAGACGAAGCCGTACGGCTTCTTGTTGAGGTCAGCCTTGTCGGTCTCGGGAGTCAAACCACTTCCTCCACCGTGGTGACCACCCGGACCACTTGGTTGACTGCCGCCGTATCCGCCGCGGCCACCCCGTCGGTCGTCGCCCCAATGAGCACTATGTCTGGGCCGGCTACCTTTGCTGTTGGCCGATTGGGGGGCGGTGCGCACCGCGACGGCCGTGTCGCCCTCGACTTCTTCGAGTCCGGCACCGGCCAGCTTGGCACGTACCTGTTCGATCTGCCCGTCTTTTGACGCGCAGATGATAAACTCATGGGGAACGTCGGTGCCGACGATGTCGAGATAGGGCATCCCTAGCTGGTTGCTCCTTAATTTGTTGAGCGCACTCTGATCACGCGGCTTACCGTCGAGCGTCTTCACGCGGATGCGGTGCTGTTTGTTTGGTTGTCCGGGCATAAGTGCTACTCCAGGATGAGGGTGAAGCCGAGTAACTCATCGCCGACGTGCCACTCGCGCAGGAGCACGTTCTCCCTGCCGGTGCGGGCTGCAGAGAAGCGCTGGAAGCCGTGCAAGCGTGCCGGAGTGTGAACGCGGGTCAACTTCGCACCGTCGCCTCCTGCAGTCTCCTCAATGAGCACGAAGCGCACCCCGTTCGCGGTTCGGGCCGCACGCCAGACCGCGCACTCGAAGAAAAACGCGATCTCGTCGACTTGGAGCTGATCGCCGTCAGCGGGCCAGTCGCGACCAAATGTCGTGGGTGGTTTGCACAGGGCGAGGTCGATGGTCGGGTCACACCACCACGCAAGGAGCTTCTTGCCGACGGCATTCTTCGCCAACTTAGCGGCCGCTCCCAACGTAAGGGGCTCCGTGACCGTGCCGTTCGTCATCTTCACCCAAACGTCGGATTTGTCAGGACACTCGATGAAGCTGCGCCTTGAGTGAGCAACGCTCGTCAACTGTTCGTCTGCCTCCTGCGGCTCCGACCAGTCTCGCGCCTTCGTCACGTCATCTATGGCCCACGGCTTCGCCCGCCAGTGACCTGCACCTGCACCGTACGTCCTGTGGCCGCCAACCGGCAGATGCCCAAGCGCACCGAGCGCAACTTGTCGATCAATAAGCTTGACCAACGGATCGACATCCTCATTCGTCGCACCCTCGACGACGATGCGCACCGGGAACGTCCCCTTGAGCACACGCACCGCGTCGCGCTTTGCGCTGCCGTAGGAACCCGCCGAGAACTCATCCTCGGCGTGCATGTGGAGTTTCGCCGCCGTCCACTTGCCTTCAGCTCTTGCATCACGGATGAGGATGCGACTACTCGTGCCGGCAGTGCCGAAAAACCTTCCGGCGGGGTCGTTTTCGCCGACATCACCCTGAACGAGGTGTGGGTCCTCCACCGGGTGGCCTGCCGCACGCTCCAAGCGTGAGAAGGAGTGACGAATCGAACCACGTAGGCTGGCACCAGGGAGTAGCGGTCGGCCTCGGTCCATAAGCAGTGCGCGATCAGTGCCCAGCGCGTCCGGTGTCGGCGTGTTCTTTGCCCATGCGGGCTTAGCCCACTCGCCGTCTCCCGTTGGCTGCAACGCACGTTCGGTGTCATGCGGACCGACAGCGACCATGTCGAGGCCCCACGCCGCCTCGCTCGGGTCGGGCTTGTACTCTCCGAACGAAACGTCCACGTCGAGTGTGCGAAAGCACCATGATCGCGTTGGCGAGACAACAGGCACGTCAACAAGCGCAGTAGGTAGCGCCGTGCGGCCAGACGTCACCCACTTTTCGTAGGCATCCTCGTCGAAGCGATACACCTTCAGGTCGTCAAGGTGGCACCAGCCGAGTCCACGCGCAGCTCCGGCACCGAGCCAGCACCGCCCCTTGCTCCAGTGCTCGGCGAGCACGTAGCCTAGGATGCCCTCAGCCTCGTTGAACTCGGCGTCGTTAAGCGCGTATGAGCGGTCGACGCGGAAGCTGAGCTGCCATGTCGTGCCCGCGGGGATGACCTCGCGGTCGTAAAGCACTCCGCCCGCTCGGGCTCCAGTTTTGTGGCGAATGCCGACTCCTGCGCGTAGTTGCGGCACGCCAGTGGTTGTAGCGTCAAAGAACTCCCACACCGAGCGGCGCAGCGCTCCGTGCTTAATGTCGTCCGAGACGGCGCGTGGCAGCGGGTCGAAGAAGCGCTTGGCCATCGCGACGGCCGCTCCCTTGAGGCCGCGCCCGACGAGCGTCGGTACGCCATCGACGAGGGCGAAGGGCTGATCGGCACTGGTCTCGCGATCAAGCCCTGATACCGACAGCGCCGAATCTTGCACAAGGGTGGCGGTGAACAGCGTGAGCTTCGTGGTCATGGTGCCTCCTTAACATTCTCACGCAGATTGGTGCGCAGCCAGCGCACGAAGAAGTGCGCATACAGCTTTTGCTCCGATGCCTGGAGCTCGTTCAGCTTGTCCAAAATCGCCCTCGCGTCATCGTGTTTCCAGCTCCTGCCTCCCGCCGTCGTCGGTTTGAGGCGACTGGTCAGCGCATTCGCATCACCGCGTTCGAGGTCACTGACGAGGTCAAACCACTGTGAGAGGCTCGGCTTTCGGTCGCCACCAGGTTTGGCAAGCCCCTTGTGCTCCTCGAACCACTCCCGCGTCTTCGCGGCGATTGCGTCCTCCGGGATGTCCACGGGCAGCGTCGCAGCTTTCGCCGCAGCACTCGCGCTAGTCACGCCGGGCAAGGTCACATCAATACGAAAGCGTCCGAAGCCCTCGTGCGTGCGTTCCCCAAGCCACTCCCTCTTTGCGGCGCGCTCAGCGAGCTCCTTCACAACACCCGAGCCAGACACTTCCAACACCGAGCCACGTCGAATGGCCGCCGCAGGCATGCGCCATAGGCGTGAGGTGCCGTTGAAGCCGTGGACCATCACGTGGTCTTGCAGCGACCTGTCGAGCTGAATGTCGATGCCCAGCAGCTTTTTCAACGCGGTTTCGTCGAGCGCGGTGCGCCAGCGTAGGTGCTCGTCACGCACGAGCAGGTCTGACGTGAGCGTGAGCAGCGCCTTGGGCTCCTCCAGCTCCGACGCACGAACAGCGCCAGACCACGCGAGCTGCACCACCTCGACGGGCGCACCCCCACGGCCTACACGTAGCCAGCGTGTGCCTTCGAGTACGGGCGCGAGCTTCTCGGCCAACTTCTTCAGGTCCTCGACAGGTCCGTCAAGCTTTGCCAGGAAGTGAGTCTCCTCGACGATCTGCTCGATGGCAAAGAGTGAGGCGTCGGTCTGCTTGGGATCGGGGCGACCACTGCGCAGACGCACCCGACGCAAAGGGCGGAAGGTGGTCCACGCCGCAGTCTTGTCCTCGCGAAACACAAAGAGGTCGTCCTCGGGACGCTTGAGCTTTTCCTGTACGGCCAGCGCATCGAGCCGCTTCGTCGGCGGAACCGGCTGCGCCCACCAGGGCACGTTACCGGCGGCACCGCCCGGCTTCTCGCTCTGGAGCGAAAGCGGCGCGGGCAGCACCTCTAAGTCTTCGAGCTTTGTCGGTGCGTGCGGCAGCGGCAGCGCGTCGCTTACCGAGACCTTTCCCGACGTAAGCAGCGAGGCCGTATCGCGATCACCCTCAGCGATCAGCCACGCGGCAACTGCGCCCAGCAGCGTGCGGCCAGGCACGAAGGCGAAGCTTGGGATCAGGTTGTCTGGCGTCGCCGTCGCGGTGATGCAAAGCGGATCGCGGTTCTTCAGCAGCAGAACGAGGCAGTCCGTCGGGGTTCCAGCCTTCCTCGGTGAGCTTTCGACGTCGGACAACGAGAGCTTAACCCGCCCCGCACCAGTGGAGCGGCCACCACCAAGGGCGTCGACCTCCAGCACTAGCCGTTTCAGCGTGTCGAGCTGGCTTGTGGGCAGCTCGACCTCTCCGACGAACTTGGTACCCTTGGGCACGTACTCAATGACTCGTAGCGAGTCTTCCTTCGGTGCGCGGTTGTCGAACGCCTCGCACGCCGTCGAGCGCCAGATGTGGCTCTCGGGATTATCCTTCGCGTAGAGCGAGGTGAAGACTGCGCGTTGACGGTCTCCTCGCTCGTAGTCTCCACCGCCACGCCCGAAGAAGTTCGCGGCTTCCCGGTCGCCACGGAGCCTACGAGCCGCGTCGCGCAGCACGCCTTCCACGTGCGAGGCCCAGACCACAGGGCGGTTGTAGCGATCACGCGCAACCAGTGCGTCGATGCCGCCACCGCCCGAGCCCGTGCCGAGGTGCGCGTCCGAGAGGAACTCAGCGATGAGAGTCTGACGGGTCCAAGACTCAGACATGACCGACCTCCTTGTGCACCTTGCCGCTACCAAGCTGATCGATCTCAGTGATCTCCACAAGGTCAAGCAGCGCGGTGATCCATACGTTGTCCACGCGGCGCCACGGCTCCTTAACGCCCACTTCGGCGAGCGCCCCCTTCATCTCTTGCGGTAGCTCCGCGAACGCCAGCTCCGAGAGCGTGTGACCACGCGAAAGCTGTTCGACAAGGTAGCGGCGCTGTGAGCGCGGCGTGTCGGTGAGCTTACAAGCGCCATGTAAGAGCCCTTGCAATGAATCAATCCGCGTCTCCCCGAGCACATCGATAGGACGCTGCGAGAGTACGCGCAGGTCATTGCTGCTGCCACGCAGCCAGTCACGCCGACGCATCTCATCGGGATCGTCGATCCACGCGGTACTGGACACGTCCCAGTCCACGACGGAGCGCTTCTCCTCACCTTCCGGCAGTCCACGGAAGCGCCGCTTTGCCGAGCTGGCAAGTTGCCCGGCGATCATGTTCAGCCGGTGGATAGGGACGGTGTGCTTGGCGATGGCCACGCCGACTCCGAGGGTCAGTTTGAAGCCGCTGCTGTTCTTCTGGAGAGCTTCCAGCTCTTCACAGAGCGTGACGACGAAGGGCAGCGCTATTTCCGCACGGGCTACAAGCAGAAGGTCGTCGCCGCCGAGCATCAACAAAACGAGCGGCGCACGGCCCGTGTCGGGACAGTGCACGTCAATGGCCTTCTGCAGCGCACGCCGCATGAGCACGCGATTTCTGTGGAAGAACTTAGCACGTTCCCAGTCGGTCTTGTCTTTACCGAGACCGCTACCGACGCCGTTGCCGTCGGCGTGGATGAACGCGAGGTAGCCGTTGCCCACCAGATCCTTCAGCTCCTGGGCGCGACCAAGCTTTTGTAGCTTCGTTTTCGCGCTCAGCAGGCTCGCGATGTCGACGGCTGTACCGGTTTCCGTGCCCAGCGCGGCTTCGTGCCGTTGCTTAACATCAAGCGAAACGCCCGGGCGCTCGTCACCCTGCTCGATGATGGCCGACGCGAGCCCACGCCCGGTCCACTCGCAAGGCGCGAACACTGGCAGCTCGGTCGACAGATGCACCTGGCTCCTGGTGCGCTCCTTATTGTCGATTGATATACGGAAGCGCAGGCCCGGCAGGCTCGTATGCAGCAGCAGTTCTGCGGCGTCAGCAAACGCCTCGGCGCCATGCTCGAACTGCGCCTCAAAGTGCCCGCCGTCGCGCGAGAAGATACCATCCTTTGCGTCGGCGCTCGGGTCGTCGTGGTCCTTCAACGGGTCGTCCTTGTCGGCCGCGGGGTACTGCTCGGTGCTCGGAGCCAGCGCCCAGCCATGCTCTTTCTCACGTGCCAGCTTTGGCAGGTCGACCCTTAAGGCTTTCCCAAGCAACGCGTTTGCGCCAACCATCGCACGCAGTCGCGGCACCGCGAAGAGCCACGTCTGAACCCGCTGAAATTCAATGTGAACGCGGTTCATTCCCACCTCCTTGAACCTGCGTAGTCAGCCACGCTGGGTCTAGGTTGCCGCAGCAGGTGCCTTTCCACATCGTTGTCCACGTCAGACACCTCACACAAGAGTGATGACAGGTAACTATCAAAGAACAATATGCTTGTCAATCACTCAATAATCCCTCAAATCACCATCACTCTTTGCTTTGATTGAAAGGGAGTTTTGCATCATCGTTCACAGATATTCGTAATGAATGCAGTATCGAAACTTGTTTGAAGGGGAATCGTGGATCCGCAACCGGTGGATAAGGTCATATTGGTTTCAATAGGGCCCTGGTTGTACCCAGGGAAACATAGTACCTGCTAAGAGAACGAAAAGGGCGGACGTGGGTTTCAATAGGGCCCTGGTTGTACCCAGGGAAACCACAAAAAGAAGGAAAGCCTAGTACCCAAGGTCAAGTAGTTTCAATAGGGCCCTGGTTGTACCCAGGGAAACTTGAATGTTTGCCAATGTGAAGGCCAGCTCCTTTATAGTTTCAATAGGGCCCTGGTTGTACCCAGGGAAACGCAGCAGCACCGGCAAAAACAGCCTGGTTCATAATAGTTTCAATAGGGCCCTGGTTGTACCCAGGGAAACATCATCTCGATAGAAGATCTGTTGAAAAATTTTGATAGTTTCAATAGGGCCCTGGTTGTACCCAGGGAAACAACACTTCGTCTCAACTCCAAGGTGATTGTAGTCAGTTTCAATAGGGCCCTGGTTGTACCCAGGGAAACTCGCATAAAATTGCTTTTCGGCGTGGGTTTTCGTTCAGTTTCAATAGGGCCCTGGTTGTACCCAGGGAAACGGGGTAAACAGGGTAGCAGTGACACTGGAAAAGTCAGTTTCAATAGGGCCCTGGTTGTACCCAGGGAAACAAATGAACTATGAAAAATTTTCAGCTCAATATTGGGACAGTTTCAATAGGGCCCTGGTTGTACCCAGGGAAACCTGATGTTGTGTACTTGGTTGACGACTGCTTTTAACAGTTTCAATAGGGCCCTGGTTGTACCCAGGGAAACCGCTACCGGGCACAGATTCTCTCACGCAGTTTATCAGTTTCAATAGGGCCCTGGTTGTACCCAGGGAAACAAAATTCACAGGTTGCGACGTTGACAGACGCAATCAACAGTTTCAATAGGGCCCTGGTTGTACCCAGGGAAACCCAACAGTCCGACTCGACCAATCTTGCGGCGTTTTTCAGTTTCAATAGGGCCCTGGTTGTACCCAGGGAAACCGCCACCTTGGAATTGTAAGCTAAATTACGGGGTTTGGGCACTGTTTTCGAGCGTGGCCTGTTTTGGTCGATGTCGCACTGGCTGAGTTCGATGATTGTAGCCTGTAACTCCAGATTATCAAAGATGTTCGAGTGTGTCCCGGGGATTGTCGCATCAACCGGGTACTCGCAAGCCTAGCTTGTATATATTACGACAGGTTGTTGCTTTATTGGAGTATGTGGGAAAGCAATAATCCCCGCGTCATCTTAGCTAAAGGTTCAAAATCAGATTTTCTGAGGTCAATTTTGTGTTTCAGTTGGCTTTTTTCGATCTGACACTGGGTCATGATCTGCTCCTGGGCAGTTTTGGAGCAGCTTTGACGCTAAATTTCCCGTTTTTAAGTGATTTTGGATACACCCGTGCAATTTTCAGTGGTTATGACACATTTTTTATCCAGTGTACCCAGGGTTTTACCCCGAGGGACAGGGCACAAGTGAGGCAATTTTCCTTCTCATCTCCATAATGAAATCCGCCATGTGCTGCTTACTTGAGAGTTGGATTATCAAGTACCCGGCGAGGAAAACGATTCTGGTAGCTATGTTAATTGGAGAAAATCTAATAACTTTTAGCCTGTTGCGGCGCCACTCTCTAGGCAGGACATACAGTTTCATTACTGCTTGTACATTGTAAGCAAGCACTGCAATCCACCACCAAGCTGCGTTGGCGTCAAAAACTTCGACGGCATCTGGCCACCAGTTAAGTCATTTTTTATGACCGAGGGAGCCTGCTCACTGTAACCGCAGCGCTCACGTAGCCAGTTGATTACATCCCCACCTGCCCAATTGGTGATATTGGTAACAATTCCAAAAAGCGAAATACCGACGAGCTAGATGCTATCACACGATGTGTCTTTCGACGCCATCTACGCATGAGCTTTCTGCGCTTGCGAGCATTTAAACCTGATTGCTGCGCCAGTTTTAAAAGCCGACAAAAACCATCGTCGCTTTCGAGGGTGCGCAAATCATTCACACAATCTCCTACAGCTAAATTCAATAATATCAACGCAATGCAAATCTCAGGGTCAGTCCAGCCCTGCTCCCCAGACCGAGCCTGTACATTGCGCTCAATGAAATCGCGCAGCCTACAGGCCCACATAAGCTCCAGGTAAACAAGCATTCCTGCAAGCGATGTAAGACCACTCAAATAACCATCATTCTTTACTTTGATTGGAAGTAAATACTGTGTCATGGTTCTCGGATGCTCGTAATGAATCAACACCAAAATTTATTTGAAGGGGAATCATGGATCCAACGTACCACCGATGAATTACCGATTAGGCAGGCAAGACAGAGCACAAAAAAGCGATATCGCCCCTCCAATCAAGATTAGGCGGTGATTGTTGGGGCGAGTTGTAACCCTGGTAAACATTTTTGCCATGCCGGGGCAAAAATCTGAGAGTACCGGGCTTCAATAGGGCCCTGGTTGTACCCAGGGAAACTCGCCACCTTCGTCTGTAACATCTGCAGTTACTTGTTGCTTCAATAGGGCCCTGGTTGTACCCAGGGAAACGTGACTGTAGTGGGTTTATTAATGAAACTATTTATTGTTGCTTCAATAGGGCCCTGGTTGTACCCAGGGAAACCAAGACGTTCAGAAAGTCAATTCCAAAGTTTTGTTGCTTCAATAGGGCCCTGGTTGTACCCAGGGAAACCTTTAGCCGTTTGTGGTAACGGGGAAGTTCCGCAGTTGCTTCAATAGGGCCCTGGTTGTACCCAGGGAAACCCGAGTTTGAGTTGTCTTGGGACAATACCTATATGTTGCTTCAATAGGGCCCTGGTTGTACCCAGGGAAACTGGTTGCACGCGAGGGAATGACTAGGGCAGCATCGTTGCTTCAATAGGGCCCTGGTTGTACCCAGGGAAACGACGCAACCGGGCAGATCACCCCACGGAGCTTCAGGTTGCTTCAATAGGGCCCTGGTTGTACCCAGGGAAACTTTAGTTGCAGACGAAGTCTGGTATGACGCATCGTTGCTTCAATAGGGCCCTGGTTGTACCCAGGGAAACCGCCACCTTGGAATTGTAAGCTAAATTACGGGGTTTGGGAACTGTTTTCGAGCGTGGGCTGTTTTGCTCGATGTCGCACTGGCTGAGTTCGATGATTGTTGCCTGTAACTTCAGATTATCAAAGATGTTCGAGTGTGTCCCGGAGATTGTCGCATCAACCGGGTACTCGCAAGCCTAGCTTGTATATATTACGACAGGTTGTTGCTTTATTGGAGTATGTGGGAAAGCAATCGATTGGATACCTTTTTCCCTTGTGTTACAACTGTGTTGGCAGTTTGGTTTTTATTGGGCCAAAGGCGTTGAAAGCCTTAGCGCTTGTGGTGGGTTAAGTATGTGGTGGGTCGAGTATTAGGGCATGGCGTGGAGTTGTTTGTGGTCGAGGATGTCACAGGTGGGTGTTAGGCTTCATCGAAAGGTCCAAGGGTGGCTTGGATGTCTAGGATTCTGATGGTGAGGACGGCTAAGGCTGTTGGGTGAGGCAGTTGATTCGGCGCCGAGTAGGTGGAGAAGGCTATGCCAACAATTTCTGTTCGGTTTTTTGCGCGGCATTATGATGCCACACCGTGGGGGCATCAAAGCTTGGAGGGGGTGATTGAATGGCCCCCTTCTCCTTGGCGGCTGATGCGGGCATTAATATCAACTGGATGTGCCAGAGTACCTGAATGGGCGGGGGGTACCATTCCGCCTACCGCGTTGGGGTTGATTCTGAAACTGGCCGGTACACTTCCTTTGTATCGGCTACCTGATGCTGGTTTAAACGATAATGCTTTGTTAATCCACTGGAATGTCGCTCTTGATGACGCGGAATTGGAGCTGCTGAATGAGCTTGTCTCAAACCTTGGATGTCTTGGGAGGGCTGAATCTTGGACGGAGTGCAAGCTTCTGAAACAAGATGAAATCCCAGATGAGAAGTGGGCTCAGCCCTGTGAACAGTCCTCTTATCGAGGTCCCGGATGGGAACAAGTGCCTTTGATGGCACCCGTGAACGCTGATGAATACTTGGCTTGGCGGACTGAAAAGGTGGAGGCGGCAAAAAAGCAAAAGTCAGATGAGGCCCAGGCCATCGCCCCCTTTCCGGATGACTTGATGGCCTGTCTGCAAGTCGAAACTAGTTGGCTGCAAAAGCACGGGTGGAGTCAGCCTCCCGGTAGCAGAAAGGTGCTGTACTGGATGCCAAGTGAGGCGATTACAGTGGCAAAACCGATTGATCAGCAGCGTCACGACGTGGAACCTGTTGAATTTATGTTGTTGGCGCTTGCTAGCGGTTCACGCGCACGTTCGGTGCTGCCTCTGGTGACCAAGACTCTACCACAGGCGGATCTTTTACATCAGGCGCTGGTTTCATGGGTAAATGAGTTCGCTTCGTACAAGGCATTTGAATTGATTGGCTGTGATGATGCTGGTCAGCCGTTACAAGGCCACAAGCATGCTCATTTGCTGCCGCTGTCGCTGTTGAAAGAAAACGGACACCTCGACCACATACTGGTGTGGGCTCCTGGAAAACTGGGGGCAGAGGCTCAACGAATTGTTAGGAGTATCCGAAATACTTATATGAAGGGTGGGGTCGGCGAGCTGTCGGTAAGATTCGTTGGTGGTGGGGATCGTACGATTGCTGATAGGGACGTAACCGAGCTAAAGCCAATAATTGGGCAGTATGAGGTTTGGGAATCCGTGACTCCATTTGTTTGCCCAAGGTATGTAAAGAAGCGGGGTAAAAACACGGTTGAAGGTCAAATCCGGGCAGAATTGGAGTCACGAAATCTGCCGTGTGATGAAAAAGAAGTGAAAATCGAAGTGTTATTACAGGAAAGCCGTGAGTTGCGGCATTTTGTTCGCAGGCGTAAAAACTCTGCACCACCTCAGGATATGGGATATGCAGTTCGCTTGACCTTTGAGGAACAAGTAACGGGCCCGATCACTCTTGGCTTTGGCAGTCATTTTGGGTTGGGTTTGTTTAGGGGGTGTTAGTGGGTTGATGACTCAGATTCGTAGTTATGCTAAAACGTTTGAAGCTAAGTTGAATTAGCTTTACTGGATGTAAAGGAAGGTGGTTATGAAGCCGTATGAAATCAGGCTGGAAATTGCTGGTCCTACCGCCATGTGGACAAGGCCCGATACAGGCGATTGTCCCGTTAGCTACCCAGCGCCGACCTATTCAGCTGTAAAGGGAATATTCGAATCAGTTTTATGGGGCCCAGCGGTGGAGGTTGTGCCCTACAAGGTCGAAATCTGCAGACCGCTGAACTTTCATAGCTATGCTACCAACTACAACGGACCATTGCGGAAAAGCGGAACGGAAGGAGCTTATCAGTTTTTAGCGACCGTGCTAATCAATGTCTGCTATAGACTGTATGCTTATGTCTATCCAGCTCAAAAAAAAGATGAATTGTCAGAAAAGGCGCGGAATTGGGACAAGCAGACTACCTCACCTGGTCATGCGTATGCCGCAATTTTTGAAAGACGCCTTAAAAGTGGCAAATGCTTTACCATGCCGTTTCTTGGCTGGAAGGAGTTTACACCGTCTTATCTAGGTCCGTTTCGTGAAGAAACAAGCGTTTATACTGATATCAACACCGTGCTGCCATCAATGGTGCGAGAAGTTTTTCCGGATGGGTACAAATCACAACGGCGATTTACTTATGACCAGAATGTGCGGATTGAAAATGGTGTCTTGCAGTACAGCGGTGGAAGAAAGGGAGGTGGCGCATGATCGACGAATTGGTCAATGCTGCCAAGGCAATGCAAAATGCTGGCATTTCAGCAATGGACTGGCACCCCAAGCTTAAGCCATTGCCCAAGGTTACATCTAAGAAACCATGTGTCCGGATTTGGTTGACCAATGATGGGCGTATCGATGACCTTGAGCTACTAGAACCGGAGCATGCCGCCCAGCTTCGAAAATTCGAACCATGTAACGGTCAATCTTTTCCAGGGTTTAATGTTCGTTCGTTGTATATTAAAAGCTTGCCTGATGGGTCAGGTAAGGACGCATCTAAAGAGTTGGAAAAACAGATTAAGTCAAAGGATATTGATTGGGATAAAGAACTTTCCGATGCTACAGATCTCTGGGGTGAAGGCACTACTACAATTAGTAAGATCAGCTATATTTTCTGCAATGTTAGTAAATCTCTCAAAGACATGTGTTCGAGTGACAATGGACTAGATCCGAGTGAAACGCTAGGCCGCTTGTTTGAAATAGTAAGTAAGATGGATGCCAAACAGTTTCGTGACGATTATTTTGAAAAAGTAAAGGCTAAAGTGCTTGAAGACCTTGAAGGCAAGTGGCCTCTTTCACTTCTTATTTTCCTTGGAAAAGAAGGTAAGGAGGATACCTTTTCTGTCTTTCTTGATGTCAAGGATTACGTAGAATTTCCTGTTGCACATGATAAAACCATCAAACGGTTGAATACGTTGATGATAGGTGGAGTATCAGAGGAGAACTCGAGCACTGAGGGCGGAGATACAGACGCGTATGGTCTCAATGCCACGCCAGAATCAATGGGCGAAAAATTTCCAGAAGTGAAATTGCCATTTTTGGGAGGAGTCATCCTTCGTTCACAGGTAAAAGTGATCCCCGCGCAGTCTCGTTACGGTCAATGTGAGGCTGACACGTTTCGTGTTGGAGATGAATCTCGCAAACGGACAAAACGTGCTCTTGAGTGGTTATCTGACCGGGAACGTGAGGGGAAAACCTATGGTATAGCAGGGGATAAAGAGCTGTTGTTTGCGTATCCACACACTCTGCCCCAGAAGGAAATTCCTCTTGCTCTACTTTTTGGTGCACAGCCACAAGGTGGTTCCAATCAACAGAAAGGTAGCTTTGAGCGAGAAGACAGCTTTGAGCGGCTCGCTAAAAGCGTAATTGAGCAATTGAAAGGATTGGGAAATAAGAATGCAAAAGCTGAGCTTAAGATCTTTTCGCTACGCAAGATGGATAAAGCTCGGACCAAAGTTGTTTATTATCGAAACGTAACTGTGGTTTCGTTAGAACAGGCCTCTAAAGCGTGGGATGCAGGCTGCCAGAATATCCCAGAATTGGACGTCCGGGATTGGAGCAAAGATATCAACGAAGAAACGGGCAAGTCATATCCTATTCCAGTGAAAGTACGGACTGTCTTTCCCATCATGCTCTATCGCTATTTAAATGAAATCTGGAAGCTTGATGGTCAACGTGCTAATACAAACATGAGTAAAGTCAGCGTGTTTACGCCGACAGATGGTTTGCGTTTAATGCTGGACAAGTCAAACGAAGCGTTGGCTGCCCACATGCTTGCTCACTTTGTTCGGAATTCTCGGGGATATTTCCTGAAGCTATGCAGTGGAACAGGAAAAAATGAGGTAACATCTCTTCCGAATAAGGACTATTACCCCGGAATATTGGGGCTATTGCTGTTTTTCCTGGGAGAGAAAAAGGAGGTTTTCATGAGAGAGTGTGCGTTCTTATTAGGGCGCTGCTTGCGGGTTGCGGACGAAATACACCGTTTGTATTGTGAGATAGTTCGCAAGGGGGAGTTTCCATCTCAATTGTGCGGTAGCTCTATGTTGGTTGGCATGATGGAATCCCCAGCAACCTCGCTGAGTCAGCTCGCCATGCGTTCCGCACCCTATGTGAAATGGGCGCGAGCTTATCATGGTGAAAACAAACCTAAATTGGTCTACTATTGGATGGGGCAATGGTCAGAAGTAGCGGACCAACTTCACCAACTGGAATGGCCAAGACGTTTGACACCGGAAGCGCGTGCACAGCTTTTTCTGGGGTATTTGGCTTCCTTTCCAAAAAGTGACAAATCTGCAAATACTGATCAGGTGAATGCTGAATCTATAACCGAAGGAGAACAGAGATGAATGACATTAAGCGGGTGACTGGATTACTGATTATTGAGGTTGTCAATTCAAATCCTAATGGAAATCCGGATCAGGAAAGCGATCCTCGTGTTCGTGATAATGGGCAAGGGGAAATCTCGCCGGTTTCGTTTAAGCGTAAGTTGCGTGATCTGATGGAGTTATTAGAAGGGTCGGTTTATCAAAAGGTGACCGAGGGTCTTCAAGGTGTGCCGGACGGGTATATGTTTGGTATTTTAGAGTCACGCGGACGTGATCGGAAGGCAATTACCCAAGAAATGGGTGATATAAAAGAGTACAAGGAAGAAGAATTCCTGAAAAGTGAATTTGTAAAAAAATATTGGGATGCCCGGCTTTTTGGTAATACCTTTCTGGAAGAAGGCGGGGACAAGGGCTACATTAAAACCGGCATTGTTCAGTTTGGCATGGGACTGTCGGTTGCGCCAGTCATGATTCAGCGGCACACCAATACTAACAAGGCAGGTGTGCAGGAAGGTAAAAACCAAGGCATGGCACCCCTGGCCTACCGGGTGGTGCAGCATGGTGTTTATGTCATGCCCTTTTTTGTTAATCCCTCTTTGGCCCCTAAGTCTGGTTGTAAAGCCTGCGATCTGGAAGTATTGAAACGCTTGATTCCTTACGCCTATGATCATACGCGTTCAGCTATTCGTCCAGACGTACGTATCCGTCATGCGTGGTGGATGGAGCATAAGGATGAGTTAGGCAGTTGTCCGGATTATTTACTTATTGATGCTCTGACGCCCAAGCGTCTAGGTGACGACCCCATGACAGCCTCTTTGTCTTGGGAAGACTATTCTGTTCCAGATAAGTTGCCGGATACATTAGCTAAAAAGGTTGATTGTGTGGATTTGATGGCGTGATGGCAGATCTTTACCTGGCACGTAGCGCAGCGGATGAAGACACGCCGGCTCAGAGCTATCTTGAACATGTGTTGAATGTTCTTGAGCAGGGGCGCCGTTATCTTGGTGAAGTGTTGCGTTATGCCCCGGATTGGGATGCTGAATTGGTTTGTCGTATATTTGAACTGGCCGCAGAATACCACGATCTTGGTAAACTTAATAAAGACAACCAGAAAACATTGGCTTTACCTTGGAACAAGCGTGCGGCGCAACTGCCTCTTGCTCATGCCGACGCAGGCGTAAGTCATTTGATGTCGCTCGAAGTATATCAGGCCTTGTTGCTCGTCTATTCGCATCATGTTGGTCTCCCTGATTGCAACGCTGTCACTGACTGGCGCAACGAGAGGGTCAAAAAGCTGGTAGACCTAGAGCTTGAAGATTATTTAGCTCACCATGATGCTAATGTTCGCTCAAAGATTAGGTTCAAAGAACCTCCTAAAAACGTGGCGACTCTAACTCCTCAAGATGTTCGCGTCCTTTTTTCTTGTTTGACTCATGCAGACCACGGCGATGCTGCTGGTGCATTCCATGGACTACAAAAGCGGCAAGAGGCCCCAAAGCTGAGGGCTAACGAACGTCTGGAGGCTTTAAAACAGTACGTGGAAGGTTTGGCATCATCAGGCGAGGACAGCGACCGCAACCGTTTACGGGCCGCATTTTTCGTGGATTGTACTCAGGGAACTCAAGGGGACGCCATAATCTATTGTGACGCGCCGGTTGGAACTGGTAAAACCACTGCCGTCATGGCGCACTTGCTTGTTACGGCAGCGCGTCACAACCTGCGCAGAATTTTCGTTGTTTTACCATTCACCAACATTATTACGCAATCAGTAGAGGTCTACCGCAAAGCCTTGGTCCTGCCAGGAGAACGGCCTGATGACGTGGTGGCGGAAATACATCACCGCGCTGATTTCGAGGATATGGCAAGCCGTAAGCTCACCGCACTGTGGGACGCACCTATCGTAGTCACTACGGCTGTTACTTTTTTTGAAACACTGGCTTCGTCCACACCATCTACTTTGAGGCGCTTGCAGAATCTTCCTGGTAGCGCCATCTTCCTGGACGAAGCGCACGCCATGCTGCCCACAAAACTGCTTCCTTTGGCTTGGAAATGGATTAAGCATGCCGCGTCTGCATGGTCTTGCCGTTGGGTGTTAGCATCAGGGTCGCTTTGTCATTTCTGGACTCTGGAGGAATTCGATGATTCTCGTGAGCAATTGTCCAATATCTTGACAGATGGGCAGCAAAAGAAACTACAGAATTTTGAGAGTGTACGTATTTCTTACCGCTATAAGCCAGATTTAATGAGTATTGATGATTTGGTTGCATGGTTGAAGCAACTGGAAGGACCTGTGATTGTTGTGCTGAATACGGTACATACTGTGGCGGCGGTAGCAAAAGCCGCAAAGAGAGTCTTTGGTGAGGGTAACATTCTGCATCTTTCCACGGCATTGTCGCCGAATGACCGTACAAAGACGTTAGATTTGGTGAAGCTACGCTTGAAGGACAAGGAGTCTACGAACTGGTGCCTAATTGCGACCTCTTGTGTTGAAGCCGGAGTGGATTTGTCGTTCAAAACTGGTGTGCGAGAGTGTGCTTCGTTACTTTCGTTACTTCAACTTGCTGGCCGTGTGAATCGTAATGCGGAATATGAGGAGTCAGACGTTTGGACGGTAATGCTAAGCAAGACTAGCACCAATGTTGTGAAACACCCAGCTTTCAACGTTTCATCTCGCATTTTGACAGACTTTTTTAAAAAAGGCGTGAAGATATCACCTGATCTCAGTACTGAAGCTATGCAAAAAGAAATTCGTGAGGGTGGCACTAATTTTAATGAGAATAGTTTGATTAAGCAGGAAGGTGTTTATGCCTTCAAAACTGTGGAGAAAGAGTTCAAGGTGATTGAAGACGATACGCAATTAGCTGTGGTTGATAAAGAGTTGATCCAGCGTATTCGCAATTTTGAGGATGTTTCCTGGCGTGATATTCAACTTAATAGTGTTCGTGTTCGTAAAAAAACTCTAACGATGCTATCTATTCAGGAATCTTGTCGATATCCAGGTGTTTGGCTGTGGGACGCAGGATACTCGCCATTTCTGGGCTATATGGAAGCCGTGTTAGAAATGAAAGAGGTAGACGAGGACGGCTTTGCCATCATATGATGGATGCGAAAGTGATTTGATCAGACGAGGACAAGTGTAAATCAGGCGTGTGGCTCATGTACACTGAGGATGAACTGCTTCCGATTTCCGCTTTGCGGCATTTGATTTTTTGTGAACGCAGATGTGCCTTGGTTCACATCGAACAACTTTGGGAAGAGAACCTGTTTACTGCGGAAGGCCGTGTGTTGCACGAAAGTGTGGATAGTGGGCAGGATTTGACGCGTGAAGGGCGGCGGATTGCGCGTTCACTTCGACTCAGATCCTTGCGCCTTGGTTTATTCGGCGTGGCGGATGTGGTGGAGTTTGGAGCCACAAGATGTCCAAGAATTGTGTTTCCTGTGGAGTATAAGCGGGGCAGAAAGAAGGAGGAAAATTGGGATCGGATGCAGTTGTGCGCTCAAGCACTGTGCCTCGAAGAAATGCTTAAAGTTCATGTTCCGAACGGTGCCATTTTTTATGGCAAGCACAGGCGGCGTGAACAAGTCGAGTTTGACGCATCCTTGCGTGTCCAGACTGAAGCCGCGGCGTTGCGGCTGCACGAATTGATTGCCCTAGGAAAGACTCCTTCCGCTGAACCAAAGGAAAGGTGTGCATCTTGTTCCTTGGTTGATCTGTGCCTGCCGTACGTGGGCGGGAAAAAATCGGTAGCTGCATATATGGCGGCCATGATGAAAGGTACATGAAAAAGCTTCTGAACACTCTCTATGTCACGACCCAAGGCACGTACTTGGCCAAAGACGGCGAATGTGTCGTAGTGAAAGTCAATAATGAAGTCCGCCTGCGCGTACCTATCCATACCCTGGGTGGAGTAGTGTGTTTCGGACAGGTGTCTTGCAGCCCGTTTCTACTGGGATTTGCTGCGGAACGTGGTGTAAATTTAAGCTTCTTGACGGAACATGGGCGTTTTCTGGCACGTGTCCATGGTCCGGTTGCTGGCAATGTGCTACTGCGGCGCGAACAGTATCGTCGCGCCGACGACAATGGGCAGAGCGCGGAGGTTGCCCGAGCCATTGTTAGTGCAAAAATCGTCAATAGTCGCCGGGTCCTACAACGTGCAGTGCGTGATCATCCTGACAAAATCGGTATGTCTGCCGTGGTAGCAGAAGTTTCGCATTTGCAGAACTGTGCAAAACGTCTAAAGCATCCCGCAGAGCTTGACGTGATCCGAGGGATAGAAGGGGAGGCGGCCAACAGGTATTTTGGCGTGTTTGATCACTTGATTCTCGCTGCTGAACCCGAGTTTCGCTTCATTGGGCGCAACCGCAGACCGCCATTGGATCGGGTCAATGCCCTACTCTCCTTCCTATACACACTGATTGAGCATGATATTCGTGGAGCTTTGGAGGGCGTTGGGCTTGATCCCGCTGTTGGCTTTTTGCATAGGGATCGACCTAGTAGGTACAGTCTGGCGCTAGATTTAATGGAAGAGTTTCGTGCTTTTCTGGGGGATCGTCTCGTTCTGTCTCTGATTAACTTGGGTCAAGTCAGGAAAAAGGATTTTGAAATTCAGGAGACTGGTGCGGTAAAGCTTAGCGACAATGCCCGCAAAACCGTTCTGGTGACGTATCAGAACCGCAAGCAGGATGAAATGATGCACCCGTTCCTAGAGGAAAAAGTACCTGTGGGCCTTCTGTTTCATGTCCAGGCCATGCTTATGGCAAGGTGGCTACGTGGGGACTTGGACGGATATCCGCCGTTTATGTGGAGGTAATGTGCTGGTTCTAATCAGTTACGATGTGAGTTTCAGCGATGCGGGCGGTCAGCGTCGTCTACGCCGAATTGCCAAGGCCTGTCAGGATTATGGACAGCGTGTACAGTATTCCGTCTTTGAATGTATCGTTGATCCGGCCCAATGGACAAGGCTAAAGCATCGCCTGCTCCGTGAGATGGACGAATCTAAAGACAGTATTCGATTCTATTATCTGGGGGCCAACTGGAGGCGGCATGTGGAGCACGTTGGTGCAAAGCCAGCGTACGATCCGGAAGGACCGCTAATTTTGTAGCGCGAACTCCAAGCTGTTGCAAAAATGTCGGGCGGTTCGCGCAGAACGTAACGGACGGATTTTATAAGTCAAACTCTTTTCATGGTCTTCACTGAGAAAGGTTTTGCCAAGATTAATTTGTGTTTCGCGTATAACGTCTCCTAGACTTAGGGTAGGCAATGGTTGTAGGATTAACTGTCGCGCCCCGCGTGGGCGCGTGGATTGAAATCTTTATTGCTAGAGATGCAATTAAAATGTTCGATGTCGCGCCCCGCGTGGGCGCGTGGATTG
>Ga0255345_1002570_pt1 | contig 22802 bp, 15 predicted proteins | sample wastewater_treat_6_FD_192415 | JGI IMG/M metagenome (GOLD analysis project Ga0255345, IMG submission 192415) | Wastewater microbial communities from Lulu Island WWTP, Vancouver, Canada - plant20 | ecosystem: Engineered > WWTP > Wastewater > Unclassified | place: Canada: Vancouver, British...
GTGCTTTCAATCGTTTTTCTTCCATAAAGCTAAATTTTTTGTGTTACTCCGTTCTTTGGTCAGGTGCCCGGAATTGACCTCTATGAGTGCGCACTCATCGTGATAGTATTGTCTGCAATCAAAGCATTCTCTTTGTTGTGTGTAATAAGTATTACTGTTTTGCCCTTATTCCTGAGATCCTTCAGTTTTCGGAGGATAAAGGATTGTGATTCTCCGTCCAGGGATGAAGTAGCCTCATCCAATATATAAATGAATGGATTGCGATAGAGTACTCTGGCGAGTGCAATACGCTGTCTCTGACCACCGGAAATGCGGCATCCGTGTTCGCCGGTGCGCGTCAGGAGTCCCATCTGAAGATCTGAAATAAATTCACGCATACCCAGTTCCTCAAGTATGTTGATTACCCGTTCTACATCCGGCTCAGGGTCGTAACAGGTAATATTTTCCAGTATTGTGCCACTGATAAGGTCGGCATCCTGTGGTACAATAGATATATAATCACGCCATTGACTTATATCGATTTGGTTGATATCGGCATACCCAAGTGTTATTTTTCCCTTTTGCACCTTGTAGTCACGCATTAGCAACGATGCGAGTGAACTTTTACCGCAGCCACTGGCCCCTTTAATGACAGTTATTTGCCCTTTGGGGATTGTTATGTTGAAGTTGCTCAACAATGGTTCGCATCCGGGATAGGCAAACTCCACGTTCTGGAAACGGATATCTTCGCATTTATCTAGTGTGTAGGGGAGGAATTCTCCGCCTTCACTTTTGAGGTCGAGAATCTCGAAAATTCTTTCAGATGCCGTGTTAAATTCGGCCAACTCATCCGTCAGCCCTACAAGTTGACTCAAAGGTCCAGAAAAAAATGAGGAGAGGGAGTAGAAGGAGACCAGTTCCCCGACGCTGAGATCTCCTTTGAAGATAAACAGCGAGCCTACAAGTATAAGGCAGACGGTCAACAATCTGGAGACAGCATCCGCAGATGTTGCAAATATGCCCAAATAGCGCCCTCCACGGTAGAGCTTGTCTGCAAATGTAACATATTGCCGCTCAATATTGCGATAATAATGTTCGCCATTGCCGAAATACTTAATCACCTTAATTGAAGATATGCCCTCTACGCTTCTCTCCTCAAATTCGGCTGCGCTCTCAATTATCTCCCTGCTCGTCTTTCTGTTGATTTTCCCGGCAATTATGTATACCGTACAGAAAAGCGGAATGAAAGCCAATGTCATTAACGCCAGTTTCCAGTAAAATGAAAACATCAGCACAAATGAGACGGCAAGTGTGAGAACGCTTGTGAGTATGGTGGTGACACCTTCGATCAGGAAAGAGCGGATGCGCATCGAATCTCCGATTCTGGAGTTGAGTTCGCCCGCTCCCCGGCCTTTGAAAAATCCGACCGGCAGACTGAAAAGGTGGCTTATATATTTTAGAATGATATGGCTCTCTATATTGATCCCTGCCCGTAGAGTGAATATTGTCTGCCCATATCCGACAAAAAGTGCGGCTGCCATTACCAGAATCATAAGTGCGCCCGTGAAACCCAGAGCGGTCATATCTCCGGCAGGGAGTATGTCATCTATGATGTGTTGCAAGAAAAGAGCGGTGCAAATGCCTGCCACAATATAAGCTGCGGCCCCGGCAAGAGATAGGACATAGTCCCGTTTTGTTAGTAAGAGTAGTGAAGCGTATTTTGAGAAATGTCCGCGTTTGCCGCGGAATTGGGTGAGATCGGGGTCCGGTCTCATTATGACGAGGTATCCGCTCCACTCTTTTTGCAACGTGTCAATATCTTTCTTAATACGACGGCCCTCTGCGGGATCCATCACTATGGCATTTTTGCCGTTTATCTTGTAGAGAACATAGAAATGGAGGTCTCCATTTTCTTTGATAATGTGAAGTATGGCCGGACATCCGAGTCCAAGCAGGGGAGTGGTGTCACCCGTTTCCGACTTATAGCCTTTTGCCATGAATCCTATCTCCCGGCAAGCATCCAGAATGCCTTTAACAGTAGTCCCGTATGCGCTTGTGCCCGATGCCTCCCTGATAACAGTCAGAGGTATGCTGTATCCATACCATCCGGCTATTGAGGCGATGCAGGCTGCTGCACAGTCCGTTCTGTCATGTTGCCTTATGTTTATTCTCCTTCTCATTATCATTCCCCTCTTTGATTCATAAAAAGAGGGAGTCCTCCTGACCCGTCAGTGCCCCTTCCGCCATAAGGACACGTCTCCCACACAGGCTCCCTCTAGATAAAAGCGGTGGCCGCGAAAATAGAGAGCAAGAGACAAAGCAGTGAAACCACCGTGTAGAGAAGCATGAAACCTCTTCCGGCGGCAGGCACTATTCCCGACACTGTCCGGTCGAGTTCAGATGCGGGTAATATCTCTTTCTCTCTTTTCATAATCCTCGGCACTACCAAAAAATCCTTAGGCAAAGTAGTGGATAAAAAAGAAAAAAAATGTGCTTGAAAAGACAATTATAATAGTTGTTGTCTTTAGCGACAGGTTTTTGCTTTTTTTTAAAAAAGCTTCACAATTTTAAAAAAATGACTTGAAATAGGGAAATAGCTTGTACGAGAGGTCAAGCAAGGAGGGATATATCTTTGATTCAGCTATTTTTTCTTCTGAAATAAAATGAAAAGTGTCGTTTGCAGCATCGACAAAATGAATAATGGTAGCAAGTATTATCACGAAAATAGCCAGGGTAACGATTACACCCAGGAGTCTGTTGAGCCATCCGAGTAGGGCTATTTTTAATATTTTCTCTATAAGCTTACCGATTAGATTGAGCAAAAGTGCCACAACCAGAAATATCAGCACAAACGAAATTGCTTTTACCCAGAAATCCGAGAGTGTGACAACTTTGAGAATCCAGGTGGAAACCAAATCGGCAAATCTAAGAGAGAGTGTGATGCCGAAATAAACGACTGCTATGGATATTATTTGCTTGACAAGACCATTCTTGATGCCGAAGTAAAATGCGGGTAGAAAGCAGACGAGAAGTATAATGTCTATAACTCCCATAAACTTAATTTTTTAATGATTGGTCAAAATTAGTGAATTATCGTATCTTTGCAAATTCAAACAAACGAAATATGAGTTTTAACGAGTACAAAAAACTCGATTTGGTCGAGATCAATCGCACAGTATTAGAGAAATGGAATAAGCAGGACACCTTCCGCAAAGTGCTTGCTGCGGGAGAGAATGCGCCCAATTTCATCTTTTTTGAAGGCCCCCCTTCAGCTAACGGAATGCCCGGTATTCATCATGTGATGGCTCGTGCTATCAAGGATGTTATCTGTAGGTACAAGACGCAAAGCGGCTACAGGGTGGAGCGTAAGGCGGGATGGGATACCCATGGTCTCCCGGTGGAACTTAGTGTGGAAAAGATGCTGGGTATTACAAAAGAAGATATCGGCAAAAAGATCTCAGTAGCAGAATACAACGAAGCCTGCCGCAAGGAGGTGATGAAATATACTAAGGAATGGGTCACTTTGACAGAGCTCATCGGTTATTGGGTGGATATGGACAATCCCTACATAACTTATGACAATCGCTATATCGAGACATTGTGGTACCTTCTCAAAGTAATATATGAAAAGGGACTACTCTACAAAGGTTACTCTATACAGCCCTATTCCCCTGCAGCGGGTACCGGTTTAAGTTCACACGAGCTCAACCAGCCGGGATGTTACCGCGATGTCAGGGATACTACCGCAGTAGTGCAATTTAAGGTAATTAAGGATAGTAAGTCGCAATTTCTCTTCGAGGACAGCCCACTGCCTCTGTTTTTCCTTGCCTGGACCACAACTCCCTGGACTTTACCCTCCAATACCGCACTCTGTGTCGGCCCTAGTATCGAATATATCAAAGTTGAGAGCGTCAATCCCTACACAAAAGAGCCCGCCATATATATGGTGGCAAAAGCGCTTCTCAATGCTCACTTCAATGATAAAATCCCTTTCCGTGTACTTGGCGAGCCCATTAAGGGAAAAGAATTGGTAGGTATCCGCTATGAGCAGCTGTTTCCCTGGGTAAAATGCCCGGAGGGTGCTCACAAGGTGATTGTCGGAGACTTTGTAACCACTGAAGATGGAACCGGTATCGTGCATATTGCCCCTACTTTCGGTGCGGATGACGACAAGGTGGCCAAGGCCAATGGCGTACCGCCGCTGGTAATGGTGGATGCTGCAGGCCTCAATCAGGCGATGGTAGACCCTACGGGAAAGTTCTATGCTATAAAGGACCTTGACCCCGATTTCGTTGCTGAGAGGGTAAATGTGGAAGAGTACGGCAAGTACGCAGGCAGGTATGTTAAAAATGAATACGACCCCACACTGGGGCCGGATGATGACACTTTGGATATCGACCTTTCCGTCGATCTCAAACAGCAGGGCAAGGCCTTCAAAATAGAGAGGCAAACACACAACTACCCCCACTGCTGGAGAACGGATAAGCCGGTGCTATATTACCCGCTTGATTCATGGTTTATCAAAACCACTGCAGTACAGGAGAGGATGATGGAGCTCAATGATACCATCGACTGGAAGCCTGCTTCCACCGGTACCGGACGCTTCGGCAAATGGTTGGAGAATCTCCAGGACTGGAACCTCTCCAGAAGTCGCTACTGGGGCACTCCGCTCCCTATCTGGCGCACTGAGGACGGTACTGTGGAAAAGTGCATCGGTTCCGTAGCAGAGCTCTACGAAGAGCTGGAAAAATCGGTATCGGCTGGTATTATGCCATCCAATCCTCTTAAGGATAAGGGATTTGTACCCGGTGATTATTCGAATGAAAATTTTGAGAAGATAAATATTCACCGTCCTTACGTTGATGCCCTTTTCCTTGTGTCGGATGATGGTCGCAAAATGGTAAGGGAGAGTGATTTGATTGACGTATGGTTCGATTCGGGTGCGATGCCCTATGCGCAGGAAACCTTAGCTAAACTCGGCACTCCCGAGTTTGGTCAGACGGCTGATTTCATTGCTGAAGGCGTTGACCAGACCAGAGGCTGGTTCTTCACCCTTCATGCAATCGCCACTATGGTTAGTGATAAGTGCGCATTTAAGAGAGTAATCTCAAACGGACTTGTTCTCGACAAAGAGGGCAATAAGATGAGTAAGCGTTTGGGCAACGCTGTGGATCCATTCGAGACTCTCGATGAATACGGTGCTGACCCTCTCAGATGGTATATGCTCACCAACGCTCAACCCTGGGACAACCTCAAGTTTGACGTAGGCGGAGTGGATGAGGTACGTAGAAAATTCTTTGGTACGATCTACAATACCTATTCCTTCTTTGCACTCTATGCAAATGTGGACGGCTTCGACGGATCAGAGCCGGAAGTGCCTGTGGCAGAGCGCCAGGAGATTGACAGATGGCTTATTTCACTGCTCAATACTCTCGTTAAAAACTCTGTTGCAGCGTATGAGGACTATGATTTTACTACTGCAGGTCGTCTGATCCAGGATTTCGTCTGCGATAACCTCAGCAATTGGTATGTGCGTCTCAACCGTAAGCGCTTCTGGGGCGGTGGACTTACTCCTGACAAGATTGCCGCTTACCAGACACTTTACGAGGCTCTAAAAACAGTAGCTCTGCTATCGGCTCCGATAGCTCCATTCTATATGGATTTGCTATGGTGTGATCTCGTACCAGGGGCTGAATCGGTGCACTTCGAGCAGATGCCTGCTTATAACGAAGAGTATATTGACACCGCCCTTGAGGAGAGAATGGATCTGGCTCAGTTGAGTTCTTCAATGGTACTTGCGCTCCGCAGAAAGGTTAACATAAAGGTACGTCAGCCGTTGGCAAAACTCATCATTCCCGTGCTCGACCGCAGTATCGAGGAGCAACTTGAGATGGTCAAGGAGATAATTCTCAATGAGGTGAATGTTAAGGAAATGGAGTTTATCCACGACACTACCGGAGTTATTACCAAAAAGATAAAACCCAATTTCAAGACTCTCGGCAAGAGATACGGCAAACAGATGAAGGAGATCGCAGCATCTTTTGTAAACCTTTCGCAGGAGACCATCTCGGAGATCGAGAAGGCAGGAGATTATACACTTGCTCTCCCTTCAGGCGATGTGATACTCTCCGTAGAGGATTACGAGATCACATCCGAGGATATGCCGGGCTGGCTTGTCGCTACAGAAGGTAAACTTACAGTTGCTCTCGATATCACGGTCACCGATGCATTAAGAAGAGAAGGAGTTGCACGTGAACTGATTAACCGTATCCAGAACCTGCGCAAGGAGAGCGGATTTGAGGTAACAGATCGTATAAAGGTATTTATCCAGAGCAATCCTGAAATTGAGGATTCATTAAGTGATTTTAACTCGTATGTATGCGAACAGACCCTCTCAAAATCCATTACACTCACCGAAAATTGTGAAGATGGTACTCCCGTAGAATGGGATGATGGAGAATTGAGGATTTCTGTTGTGAAATTGAAATAATGTTCCTAAATTTACATTTTAACCAATATATTTAGTCATGGGCGAATCAGTAGAAATAAATGAAAAGGTACGTTACTCGGATGAAGAACTACAAGAGTTCAAAGAACTCATCCTTGAAAAGCTTGCTCAAGCCAAAGAGGAGTATGAGATGCTCAGAGGCGCTGTGAATCATAGCGCAAGTAACGACACAGAGGACACATCTCCCACCTTCAAGGTGTTGGAAGAAGGTGCCTCTTCCCTTTCCAAGGAAGAGTCGGGCCAACTCGCTGCGCGTCAGTATAAGTTCATACAGAACCTGGAGAATGCCCTTATCCGCATCGAAAATAAGACCTACGGTATCTGCCGTGTTACGGGCAAACTGATACCCAAGGAGAGACTTAGACTTGTGCCCCACGCTACACTCAGCGTTGAGGGTAAGAATGAAATGAACAAATAGGGAAAATGAAGATTTCCAGAGGTTTTAAGATATCCCTCTTTGTAATCTTTCTTTTGATTATTGACCAGATTATAAAAATCCTGGTTAAGACCAACATGACTATAGGCCAGAGCATCCATGTGTTCGGCAGTTGGTTCCAGATACTATTCATTGAAAATAACGGCATGGCCTTCGGAATGCAGTTTGGAGGCAACGTTGGCAAATTTATCCTCTCTATCTTCAGAGTGGTGCTTGTCATAGCCATCATTATATACATCAGGAAACTCCTCAAGCGCGAAGATACCCCTACAGGTGTCCTTCTGGGCCTCGCCGCCATCCTCTGCGGCGCCCTCGGCAATATCATCGATTCTCTCTTTTACGGTATGATATTCAGCGAAAGTACATTCACTCAGGTGGCAGAACTCTTTCCCGCTGGCGGCGGGTACTCCGGATTTCTGTTCGGCAAAGTGGTTGATATGTTCTATTTCCCAATCATCGACACCACACTTCCCGAATGGGTACCCATTTGGGGCGGACGCCATTTTATCTTTTTCCGTCCTATATTTAACTTCGCCGACGCATGCATCACCTGCGGAGCCATTTATCTCCTGTTTTTTAAGTGGAAATTCTTCTCCAAGGCCTCCAAAGCCGAAGAATCAAACCCTGCAAAATAAGCTTTTTTTTTGAGTAAATGTTTTTTTAATATATCTTTGCACTCCTAAACAAAAGGAGAGATGGGTGAGTGGTTTAAACCGGCAGTCTTGAAAACTGTTGAAGTGAAAGCTTCCGGGGGTTCGAATCCCTCTCTCTCCGCAAGTCGAAAGGCCGAATGACGAAAGTCATTCGGTTTTTTTTATACAATTAAATCCCCTTGAGCTTGCTCAAAAGGGGATTTGTTGTATAAAAACTGAAGCGCAGCTTCAGGCCTTTCGCTTGCTAGGGCCCCTACGGCGAGTAGATAGGGATGTGGGAACGAAGTGACTAAATCCCTCCATGAGCTATTCTTATTCGTGCTTTGCCTCGCCTAGCCGCAGGCGGGGAGGGATGTCGGAGCGTAGCGACGAAATCCCGGAGAGAGAGGGATTCTGTTAGTTCTTAGTTCCGAGTATTGAGTATTGAGTAACTGAAGCGTAGCTTCAAGTCTTTCGCTTGCTAGGGCCCCTACGGCGAGTGGACAGGGAAATGCGAGCGTAGTGAGCAAATCCCTCCATGAGCTATTCTTATTCGTGCTTTGCCTCGCCTAGCCGCAGGCGGGGAGGGAATGCGCGCAGCGCAAAATCCCGGAGAGAGAGAGAGTTAAGTTCTGAGTATGTAGCTCCGAGTTATGTGGTGGGATTTATTGTATGAAAACTGAAGCGTAGCTTCAAGTCTTTCGCTTGCTAGGGCCCCTACGGCGAGTGGACAGGGAAATGCGAGCGTAGTGAGCAAATCCCTCCATGAGCTATTCTTATTCGTGCTTTGCCTCTCCCCGCCGCAGGCGGGGAGAGATGTGCGCGCAGCGCAAATCCCGGAGAGAGAGGGATTCCTCCTTCCACCTCTTGTGTTTGAAAGGCCAAAATGGCATTTCAAACTGTTATATAGAATACGGTGTCAAGCATATTGATACACCTTTATTTTCATATCAATATTTTGTATACCACAAATAAGTTCCTATATTTGCATTCGACATAATTGCGGATAGACGCAGAAATATCGAATGGAATGGAAATAAAACGTGATTTATTGCTTAATCGGTTGTTGGACTCGAGGCATAACGGAATGATCAAGGTCATTACCGGTATGAGGAGATCCGGTAAATCTTATCTGCTCTTTAATCTGTTTTCTGATGCGTTGAAAGCAGAAGGAGTGGACGAACAGCATATAATTAAGGTTAATCTGGAAGATCGAAGAAACAAGGAACTTAGAGATCCGGACAAATTGTTGGATTATATTGACGGCCGACTACTCGATGACAAGATGCATTATGTGTTGCTGGATGAGGTACAACTGGTGAATGAATTTGAGGATGTACTGAACTCATATCTTCAGGTCAAAAACGCAGATATATATGTTACCGGGTCAAATGCTCGATTCCTATCAAAAGATATTATTACTGAGTTTCGAGGTCGAGGATTTGAATTACGAGTACATCCATTATCCTTTCAGGAGGTTTGCGGCGCACGCCAAAATGAGCCCATTGAGCAATTGTGGGTGGAATATTTGACCTATGGCGGGTTACCTCAAGTGATTACGATGGCTTCGGATAAAGAACGTATAACCTATCTAAAGGGACTTTTTAAGCATACTTATCTTAAAGACATTAAGGAGCGACATAATATTAAACTTGATGGTGATCTAGAGGAACTGATCAGCACTCTTGCTTCAAATATAGGCGGTCTGACTAATCCGAGAAAATTAGCAGATACCTTTCGTTCGGTTAAAAAAAGTAAGATAAGCCAGGATACCATAAAGGTTTATCTTGATTACCTGCAGGATGCATTCATCATAGAGCGCGCTTTGCGTTATGACATCAAGGGTAAGCGCTATATCGATACTCCTTCAAAGTTTTATTTTGAAGACTTGGGTCTCAGAAACGCATTGCTGAATTTCCGTCAGGTGGAGAAAAATCACTTGATGGAAAATGCTATTTATAACGAGTTGCGTAGTCGTGGAATGGCAGTGGATGTGGGTGAGGTGATTTGGAATACAATAGACGATGAGGGAAAGAATATAAGAAAGGTTCTTGAGGTGGATTTTGTGTGTAATCAAGGATATAAACGCTCATATATACAGTCAGCCTTAAGCATTCCTGATGATGATAAACGTGATCAGGAATTGCAGTCGTTAAAGAGGATTGACGATTCGTTTAAAAAGATTGTGATTGTAGGCGACCATACTCCTCGTTATCAGAATGAGGATGGTATCATGTTTATGAGTATCTACGATTTTCTGATGGATAAAGAAAGTGTGGGATGATAACCACTAATCAAATGTGGCATCTCCTTAATTAGTTTTCGCCGCAGGCGGACAGGGAAATGAAAGTGGCCGAGGAAATGCGCGTTCTGAGCGCAAATCCCCGGCCACAAATGATCAATCGGTCTTACGATTGCGTTCTATTGTTCTACGATTTCGACACGTCTGTTTTGGGCTTTGCCCTCTTCTGTGGAGTTGCTTGCAATAGGTGAGACGGGACCTACGCCGAATGGTTTGAGTTGTTCTCTATTGACGCCATATTCGGATATAAGTTTTTCCATTACCGCATTTGCCCGCTCCTGTGAAAGAGTTATATTCATATCAAAATCACCTATGTTGTCGGTATGCCCCACTATTACTACTTTTTGAGTTTTATTGGCATTCAGGTATTCGGCAATGGCTTTCAACGCATCGGCAGACTCCGGTTTTACTTCGGATTGCCCCGTATCAAAAAAGATATCATAAATGGGAATGCGTCCGAGTGTCGATAGCCCTTCTCCTATAGCTGCCGCAGTCACCATTCCCATTGCCATAGGCTCAGTTTCTACGGTAACAATTTCATCTGCAATTTAAATTATTGAACTAAAAACCATAATACAGTTTGTCTATGCATTTCTTTCACTAGGTCCCATCTTTTCAGGATTCCTTACATGACACCAATGACAGGAATCGTAAAAACCGTTTTCCTTAGGATTATCATATGTTGAGGATAAATATACTTTATTACCCGGACTCATTAATCCAACCCAAGGACAATCCTTTAAATGTAATTCTTTTGTCCTACGATTACCTATGCAATCACAAACAATAAATTCTATAGTATTGCTTTCAAATTTTTTATTATGCGTAAGCTGTAAGGTATTAATACCTCCCTCAATCCCTTCTGGCACATTAAAACAAATTATGTTAGGGAGCAAAAAATCATTTTTTGGTTCAAGATCAATAATAGAAATTTTCTGACTGTTTAGAAACAATTCATTATTACCAATCGGAAAATTGCCGAATACATTAATAGTTTCTCCAGGCAATACTCTATACGGACTACAATAGCGCAAATAAGGCTCTACTATTAACTCTAAGGTATTGCTATAAAAAGTCATTTCTGTATTATTTGAACTTTTTTCATGTTTAATCTTAATTTTCTTAATTCCACCTTTGATATTTTCAGGTATATCTATAGTAGCCATTTTAGTTGACTCAAAAGTAGATTTGATAACCATTTCATCAAGCAGTACATTATTATTATTTATTGGAAAACAACCTGAAAGAATTATACTAATACCTGGAAGAATTGGGTCATGATGAAATCCATATAACTTTTCAATATAAGGAGTAACAGTAAATTGAGTTCTTTCTATTTTAAATGGTTTGTTCAACCACAAAATATTCTTAATGCCAGGGACTGCTTCTTCAGGAATGTTAATTTTAATGTATTTATTTTCATGATCGTATACACTCTTCAATCGGTTTCCATTAAATAAGACAGTAAAACCTGAATCTTCAATTTGTCCCCATTCATCAACTTGTTCTCCTCGAGTTATAGTAGTTGTCGATCCAGGTAACCCTTCAGAAGGTATACATTGAATCGGAGGCAATGGAAAATGTTTACTCGAAATATTAAGTATCCACTCTCTATATTTTTCCGGCAATTGTGTATGATCTTTACATAAGATATCAAGTTGATTATATGGTTCTATTAATGGAAGTTTTTTATACTTTCTATCATTATTATTCTTTCTATTTCCTGTTAAAGAGAAATCTGGAGATATTGCTCCATCAACAGCACAACCTTTTGGCCAAGAATGTGGATCTACAGTACCCCTGAAACGTTGAAACACATTATAATGTATATCTGAATTACCTTTTAAAATAGGAAAGCAATATTTATCTATATTTATATTGCGATTCCTTGATGATTCTATTATTGTCCAATTACTTTCTTTCCATCTCCCCCACTTAACATCCCATTCATCCTTTTCTTTAAATTTGTTTTGCACAGGATCTATGGTAACAACAATTCGCGTATACTTACTAAGCCATTCGCCCAATCTTAAGGCAAACATTGCCCCTCTACTAAAACCAGCAATAAAAATGCGTAATTTTTTTTGGGCATCTTCGTTAATAGCATTTAATATCTTTACAAGATCATTTATAAAATTATTGAACGCTCTAGTAAGATTATCATTCGACTTGCCCCACTCATATCTGGCATTAACAATGTTTATTATTAAATCTTTATCTCCATATCTATCAAATAATACAGAGGCAACACTTCTATATCCGTATGTTGTATATATATTATAGTCCCCCTGCCAAATTCCTGTGCCATCTTGTTGCCTGCCTATCCTTTCTGTACCACATAAAGCTTTACCGAACTTAGTATCAATTGCTTCTCTGGAACCTGGTGCTCCTGCTTGCTGTCCATTAATAATGATAAAAATGTTATTTGGAGGAATTTCTTTTACTTTATTTATGGCTGATTCAATATCAAAATTAGGTGTCATGCTTAATATAGCATAAGTGGGATGATTTCCTCTACGCTCTTCATCAGTGTTATGAAGTTTACATGGAAAATACTTTTGACTTGACATACTTAACTCCTTTCTGTTTTAATTAGTAAATAAAATTATCTTCATCAATGTTATTCGTAATAACAAATAATTGACGTGATCTTATCGGGATTAATGAATAAATCCGATATATGGACTTCGAGGCGTTGTCAACTCTCGCGGAGCGTTCCAACAGTGGAACTACCATCAAATCGCTGATTTTGTCAGCAGTAACAATTATTGTTCTACGATTTCGACACGTCTATTCTTAGCTCTACCTTCTTCTGTAGAATTGCTCTCCACAGGTGAGACGGGACCTACGCCGAATGGTTTGAGTTGGTCTCTATTGACGCCATATTCGGATATAAGTTTTTCCATTACCGCATTTGCCCGCTCCTGTGACAGATTTATATTCATATCAAAATCACCTATGTTGTCGGTATGCCCCACTATTACTACTTTTTGAGTTTCATTAGCATTCAGGTATTCGGCAATGGCTTTCAACGCATCGGCAGACTCCGGTTTTACTTCAGATTGCCCCGTATCAAAAAAGATATCATAAATGGGAATGCGCCCTAGTGTTGATAGCCCTTCTCCTATATCTGCTGCAGTTACCATTCCCATTTCCATAGGCTCAGCTTCTACTGTAACAAGTTCAAAAAAAGTCATTTTATCTCTACGTTCAGACCAGTCTCCGGGACCTATAGCAATCATAATATAAAGATCTTTGTCCGTTGTTCTAAGCTTTCCCACCAAATATTCTGTTGCTGAAGCAGGAAGTTTAACCCTACTATATCCACTCTTGGTATATGCAGCTTCTTTATTCATTAGTTTGCTGAAAATATCGCTAAATTTTTCACCGTTTATTACAATTGCTTGTGGTTTGCGGGTTATAAACAATATTGATCCACCACTTTCTTTAATGGCTTTTTCATAGTTTCTTGCTACTTCTAATGCAGAACGCCCCTCCGGAGCACGACAAAAAACGCGTCTTATGATACCTTCAGTAATTTGAACTGTAGAATCATTAATAATTATTGGAAATTCTTCAAAACCGATTTTATGGTCATCCCAAATCTCACTTCCTGAATAAAGAGGGATAATCAACTCGTCATCATTTTTCTTCGATTCTGTTTGGTCGGAAATCTGTTCTTGTTCTGTTTCCTGTTCTTTTGCTTGTTCCTGTTCCTTTTTCTTGTTTGCTGCTTTCTCGGTTTCCTTTACTACTGTATTCAGAAGTCCTTTAACGTTTAATTTTACTTTTACTTGTGCTTCCGACGGAAATGAAAAAGCGGCCACAAGTATAGCGATGATAATAATTAATTTAGTTCTCATAGCTTTTCTTTTAAAAATTAATATTTCATTTTTAATCAAAGTAATCTAGACAATGCTCTCTTTTTAGCCTTGTTGCTAATATGTAGTTTACAGAACAAAAGTAGGGTGCTAGCGAGTATGAAACTTTGTCAATGCTTTATCTGCTGTTCTTTCAAGCATCTCCCAAATCATCCATTCATTTAGCGATTTTTTTTTAAGTTGTTCATCTAGCACCAACCACGTTTCTTTTAATTCTTCTAATCCCATAAATTTTTAGTTTTAACTAGTTGACATTTTTCTTAATTTTTCTTTTGCACGTTTCAGTCTTGTACCTACATTGCTGAGGGATATGCCTGTTATCTCGGCTATTTCTTTGTACGATTTTTCTTCCAGCCAAAGCAGAATAATGGTTTTGTCGAGTGTTTTTAGTTTGTTTATCATCCGGTACAGTTCTCTAACTTCATCGGTCAAATCCACCGGTGTAATCGTCCAGTCGGATAGTGAACTTATAGGGACGTTGCTTTTAGGAAGTTTACTTTCTCTTCTAATGCTTGAGATACAAGTATTGATAGCAATCCGGTAAATCCATGTGCTGATATTGCTTTCATTTCGGAATTTCGGAAAACCAATCCATAGATTATGAACAACTTCCTGATACAAATCTTCCATCGGAAATTCTTCTGAAACGTAGAACGAGCAAACTTTGTAAATGACCCGTCCATTTTGCTGAATAATTTTGATAAATTTTTTCTCTACGCTCTTCATTCCAATTTTCCCCCTATTTATCTGTTAGACGCAAGATAATGGAAAAAATGGCAAAAAAAGAATTATTTTTTTATCAATCAGCTAATTAGATATCTCCATCTACTTCGGTTGCTTAGGTATTAAGACGAAGCAAAATGGCCGCAAGTTCAGCAGCCTAAGCTGAATAACCGCCTCACAAGAACAAACAGACTTTCGATTGCTGTGAGTAGGGAAGTTGTATGTCCTTAATTAGTTTTCGCCGCAAGCGGGGAGAGATGTGCGAGTGAAAAGAGCAAATCCCGGAGAGAAATTAAAGCTTGTCAATTGCCGGTTCTCCATATTTCATCCATTCCGGCATTGGTTTGCCTTTGAGATAGTGATCAAAAAACTCTGAAAGACGCCTTGTATAATCCATACAGTTGTGACGCTTGAGTAGGTTGTGGGCCTCATCATTATACTGCAGCATCCACGCTCTCTTTCCGCAACGTCTCAGAGCGGTAAAGAACTCTATACCCTGCCACCATGGGACAGAGCCGTCCTTGTCATTGCTCATTATCAGAATGGGAGTTCTCACTTCTGGGACATAGAAGAGCGGAGAGTTCTCAATATAGAGATCAAGTCCATCCCAAAGGTTCTTTCCTATCCTGCTTTGTCCCTGCTCATACTGGACCTGACGACTCATACCGTTGTCCCAGCGCAGACCGCCGTACCCACTAGTCATGTTCGCAACAGGAGCACCGGCACAGGCTGCCTTGAACCTGTCTGTCTGAGTAACCACAAAAGAGACTTCGTAACCGCCCCAGCTCTGCCCTTGGATACCTATATTATCAGCGTCAATCCAGCTGTTCTTGCAAAGCATATCGCATCCTGACATCAAATATTCCATCACGCTCTTTCCGGGGTGTCCGGTAGAATAATGGATATCCGGCACAAATACAATATATCCGTTGCTTACGTAATATGGTATGTTGATAACCGACTGGCTGGGCTCCGGTTGGCGAATGTTGTAAATCTCATCAGAGCATCTCTCGTAAAGGAATATTAGGACAGGGTACTTCTTTGAAGGATCAAAATCTTCAGGCTTGAAGATCATGCCCTCCGACCTGTTGCCTTTGGCTGTACTCCACTCTGTCAGCTCTACAGTCCCCCAATTGTAATCCTTCCGTTGAGGGTTAATATCAGATATTCGCACGGCTTTTTCGAATTTGCCGTCTGCAAGCCAAATATTTTCCCCCTCTTCGTAATTGCCGCGTACAAAAGAGTACATGGTCTTGACTTTATTATTCCGCTGCCCGATATTATGTCTACGTATCGTTTTTAATTCGTACTTGCCTTCACAAAGAACTTCAAGAGGTTTTTTAGTCGTTTTGACCGCAAGTCCATGTTCTTTAGTAATAGTATTAAACATCCTGAAGAAAACAGGCTCACCTTCCGTCTGCAATCTCCCTTCATCCTTTCCGCTCATATCAGCGCCATTAATGCTGCAGATCGAATATCTTGTACCGCTCTTTTCTCCTTTACCTTCAGTAAGCATAAAAGGCGCGATTTTACCCTCGGCATCGAATTGCCATACATCGTAGCTGTCTCTCAGGTAAAATGTCCTGTTATCGCTGTTCCATACAGCACTTTCCCATGGCATTGGGAGAGTCGGCGTATCGTTGAGGTCATTCTTGAAGTTCCGACCAAGTAGTGCCGTTACATTTACATCATGTTCGCTGACGATGTCCAGAAGATGGAAATCACCCTCTTCAAGAGAGTAATAAAGATAATAGCGCCCATCCGGGGAAGCACTGATATTTGTCACTCTAACACCTCTCTGTAGTAGTTTGCGATTACCATCCTTGAGTGACACCTTATAGAGGTCAAACTGCTTCTCCATATCCCATTGCTGCTGTATCAGATAGGGTGCATCGGTAGAGGCCAGTATGAAATCCTGAGTGTTTTGTCTGCCGACAGTAAACTCCAGCTCCGGACTCTCAAGAGCATAAACCCTTGAAGTGTCTTTAAGGTTAACGCCCATCATAAAAGTCTTGTTGAGCTCAAGACGTGCACTAAGCTTCTGCTTGGCCATTAGCACGCCCTCATTCCAAGTCCACACATCAACTTTGGGTTGCTTGAAATCGGGTACGGAATTGTCTTTGGGTTTCGGCTTCCTCCTGACGAAGAAGTAAAGCGTATTACCGTCATTACCCAGTTTAGGAGCAGTTGTGGCAATGGCCATTGATTCGGGGATATTAATATTATCATGCCTTAAAACAAGACGGCACACACCATCCTTAAGGCAGTAGATATCTTTCGGGGATGAAGGCAGGGCATTCTTGTCAAAATTGGCAAAAAACAGAAGACAATTTCCATCATCCGCAAGCGTAAGTTTCGATATTACAGCCCTTTCTCCCACTTTGAGCATGGTATCAATTTTTCCGGATGAAGTTTCATACCGGTAAATTCCCCTGACTCCAACGGAGTCTTCAGCGATAGGATCGGTAAGAAATATGATCTTTTCAAGGGCAGGGGTCGCCACATACTCGGAAACATTGGAGAGCGTATCCACAGCTCCATCATTGAGGTCCATGACGAAAAGGGCATTCTCGCAACCGTTGTCCTTACCGTCAGAATCGCTCAGTTCGAAAACGATGTGGTCAGACTGCTGTTGGCCGTATTCCAGATTGCTTAGGTGTGGAATCTTTACTATCTCACCTGTACTCAAATTAAGAATCCCAAGAGAATCCTTCGGCATCTGATTGGGACGCTTCTTTGCGATTCGTGCCTCTCTGCTCTCTTTGTATGTGGGTGAGAGAGTAAACACAGCCTTGCCGGTTGTAGGGTGAATCGAATATCTGTCTATCCGGTCCACCTTATGTTGATTCTTTGTCAACACATTGTAGAACACCGCATAGCTGTCCCCTTGTTGTTCATCAACCTTGTAAAGGACCCACTCTCCGTTGTTAGAAGCTTTGTGGTCTGATATCGACTGCCAACTATCATAGACTGAATGGTCCAACGGCCTCTTTTGTGCAAAAGAGGCCGTTACCATTAATATGGATACAATTGAAAAAATGTATCGTTTCATTCAAGTTCAAGGAATCTGCTATTATGCGTCAGGTTCTTCCCATCCGGGGTTTTGCTCCCAACCCATGATACTTACTTCCAAGGTGTTGAAAGGAAGAGCCCAGCGCGGATCATTAGGTCCGAGGGTAATTTCCACCTCTGTAGAGAGGTCAGATGGATCTGTAAGGATCTTTCTCTTGAGTGAGATATTGGCATTGTCAGCACCGTTACGGCGTTTGATGTCATACACTCTCCAGATGTAGCTCATCTCCCTTGCACGCTCGTCAAGTACTGTTTCCAACGAGACGCTTGAACCTACATTTTCTGCAACTGTCTGATCTTTGAAACGAGCACGCCTCAAAGTCTTGAGAGTTGTTGCCGCTTCTGCATTCTTGCCGGTGCGGGCTTCGCACTCCGCTTTGATAAGATACATCTCCGGGGTTGTCATGCCAAGGTTGAAGGCAGTACCTCTTCCGTAGTATCTCAAGTAGCAGTGCCACATATATTCATAATCTTTGATCCAGTTCTGATCTTCCTTGGTAACACATTTGGATGTAGAGACTCCGTTTACCATAAGTGTCTGGACTACACCTTTAGAATAGCTATTCATTATAAAGTGGTTGTAGTACCAGCATGTCCAACGTGCATCATTTTCTTTGTCAAACAGATCGTAATACCATTTTGACAGAGGCATCCAGAGGGCTGTCGTGTAGTTTGACAGGAAAACCTCCTTATCCTCAGTCATAGGAACGTGATTGGACCTGCTGATAGGGAAACAACGATTGTAACTCAAGGTCTTCTCCACTGCGGTACCCTCTGCATTCAGGTACTTGACACCATTGGCAGCTACAGGCTGCTGGTTCGGATCGTCATAAAGGTTTGTAAGGACGTTGTACTTGTTAAGTGCATCCGTCGCGTTCTTCAAAGCTACTTCGTAGTCCCCTCTATAGAGGGCCACACGCGCTCTGAAAGCCTTTACAGTAACGACTGTAGGATGGAATCTGTCTCTGAGTTCATAACTATTCCTTCCGGCCTTTATTAGGGCCTCTTCCGCAGCATCCAGGTCGGCATAGATCCTATCTATGGTGTACTTGACAGTCATTCTTTCAGGAATATCTCCAGGATTGGGGTTATCCCTATAACCTATTCCAGGGGCATTATCATCCCATAAACAGTACTGGCAAAGCAACATGAATTGATAGTATGCTCTTCCGAAGAGTGCCTCGCCTTTTACTCTGTTGTAATCTTCAGGAGTTGTCTGCTCAACCTGATCAAGGTATGTGAGCATTGTGTTGAAGGTATAAATCCTGTTGTATGCGGCTGTCCATGTAAAAGCCATTGTGGACTGTTGTGTAAAGAAAGAGGGCTTGAGAGAGTAGAAATTATAATTCTTTGTCTCTGAACTTTTCATTGCCTTTACAAAGTATTCCGGCTCATAAGAAATCGCATCGCTCAGATAGCTCTGCTCCTGCATGTAGCTGGCGCACCAGCCCTGATTGGCAGCAGAAAGTGCATAACTGTTGTACATAAACAACTCAGGGTTTGATGTCATTTCCTTGAGCTGGTCCATATGGTATATCATGGAACTTCCCGATTTATTAGGGGTTTCGCTGAGGAACTTCTCACACCCAGACAGAAGTACTACTGCCAACAAAGGAAGAATGAACAGATTATTTATTTTTTTCATAATAATACTCTTTTGGTAATTAGAAATTAAGTTTTAGACCGAATGTATAGGTTGCCATAGGTTTGAGTGAACCAACAGGATAATCGGGGTCCATGCCTGATTTGCTCCAGATTACACCCAAGTTGCTGGCCTGGGCGTATACATTGACCCTAGAGAAGACATTCTGTTTCCGGATGATATTCGCAGGCAGATCATATCCCAGATAAATCTCGTTGAGACGGATATGGGCACCGGGGAGTATATTGTTGGAAAACATATCCCTGACCATACTCATGTAGTAGTACGTCTGGTCTGTGTTGAAGAGAGGATAGTTTGCATCATTAAAGAGTGGATATGCGGAGTATCCGCTCTGGTTGCCGTAACCTTCGTCATATACTATGAATGAATTTTCAAGTTCCTTCGAGAATGATGCGAAGTAATATGTGTTGCCAAGTTGACCTCCTTTACGGAATACATAGCCGAAGCGGCCTGTAATCATGAAAGAGAGGGTGAATCCTTTATAAGAGAAAGAGTTAGAAAAACTCAGTTCATGCTTTGGTGTTCTGCTTCCCATGTAATAAATCCAGTTGTTAGCTGCAATCGGATCACCATCTTCACGGGACAGAATCTCCTGGTAATGAGATGTGGCCTTGTTGATAATAGTCTCTGTAGTTCCATCCTTTCCCTGAAGGATTACCTGGCCAACAGAGGTATATCCTGAAGGAATCATGCCAAGCACAAATGAGATCGGATAGCCCTCGATATAGTCGGGAGTAGTTGCATTGAAGTCGCTGGTAACAAGGAACTTGGTGACTTTATTGCTGTTATACGAGTAGTTGAGCATGCCGCTCCAGTTAAGGGCATCAACAATTCTAAGATAAGTTCCGACTGAGATCTCGACACCACGGTTGAGAACCTCTGCGTTATTGAATGTTGCTTTGGTGATACCCTGAGAGATGACAGGGACGGTGGCAGGAGAAAGGACATCGTAAGAATATCTGTTATAAAAGTCCACACTACCAAATAATTTGTTTCCGAAGAACCCATAGTCTATACCGACGTTGAGAGTTCTTGACTTCTCCCATGTGAGAGAGGTATTGCCTCTCTGGTTTGAAGGCACATAGCTGTACGATTCACCGTAGTTGCGGGCAGCAAGACCGGCAGAGGTGGCAAGTGTAGTTACACTTGAAGTCTCAGACTTGCCTGCAGCTACGCCGGCAATACCGTATGATGCCCTGAGTTTAAGCAAGTTCACATCGCTGTAATCCTTTATGAATTCTTCATTGGAAATAATCCAGCCGGCGCCGACACTCCAGAAAGGAGAGAATTTCTGACGGACATCAATAGCCTGATAGTTGGAAGCGTCTGTCCTGAAACTTGCTGTCAGAGAGTATCTATTGTCAAAGGTGTATGCGGCATTGGCATATACCGAGAAGAAACGCTCCGAATATGTGTTGAGTTCGCCAGGCGCCACATAAGGATTGGTAGACTTTGAACCGGTATTTCCGAAGATATCATCAAGATTGGTTACATAGTCTATTTCTCTGACCACAGAGTTGGTGTATTTGTTGAAACCGTATCTCGTGACAGAAGGGATGAGTTCAGTAGTGGCGGATATCACTTCTGTACCGGCCAATGCCGTGAATTTATGCTTGTCGGCAAATGTTTTGTTGTATTCTGCCTGAAATCTGAGGTTGTACCCGCTGTAGTCGTCACCACTCTGAGAGAACACTCCGCCTTTTATAAACTTCGGATATGTGTTGACCAGGTCGCGGACATAATATGATTGCGGTTCGTAAGATGTCTTAGCATTGAATAATCTGCGCTCGTACTGACCTTTAGCCGATAACTTCAAACCCCAGTCTGTTACGTAATCAAGACCGCCGGATACCCTCATCGTAACATTGCTGGACTGTTGATTCATATAGTCCCGGTCCGCAACCGGATTATAATCCCAATCCAAATCAGCATATTCAGTCCTGAGGATAGGTTCGTAAACTGTATTAGATGTAGGTACATGTACGAAATTTCCTTGTTCATCCACCAATCTGCTCCAAGGACTGAGGTAGTTCTTCATAGATGAGAGGATGATGCCGTTATTAAGTCTCTTCGAGAATAATGTAACAAGATTGGCATTGAAAGTGAGTTTGCGGGTAAGTTTAGTACTGTTCATTAGATTAATCAGAACACGGTTGCTACCGTTACCCTGGAGATAGCCGTCTTCCGTATTGTATCCGAATGAGAGAGAGTTGTTAACTTTCTCAGACGCACTTCTTACTGCCACATTATACTGACGGCGAACATTATTTTGGAGAACATATTTATCAAGATCCTGCATCCACATTCCATCCCGTGCAATCAGAGCTGCTTTTGCAGATGAATATTCAGCATCAGAGATATTGGCTTTTTGGTCACGCTCGAAAATAAGCCTATAGGCCTCTGACATATATTGAGTCTTGTGGGCCTTTTTGTCAAGATATGGATCTGCAGTAGAAGAGAGGTTCAGCGGCATATATTTGTTTACAAGTTCCAGATATCTGAACTGGCTTGCAGCAGATGCCATATTGAAATAATTGTCGATGTTCGCTCTTTCGCTTATGGATACAGTAGCGTCAACCGATACGCTAATCTTATTCATATCCTTACCGCGCTTGGTGGTGATTACTATTACACCGTTGGCTGCACGTGCACCATAGATTGATGTGGCGGCAGCATCCTTGAGGACAGTGATAGACTCAACGTCGTTGGGATTGATCGTTGCGAAAGGATCTTTGATATCGTTGATGGGGTCTGACACGGTACCTGAGCTTGAATAGCCATTGATTGCGAACCCATCCACTACGATAAGCGGATCCCTGTCGGCCTGGTTGCCTTGAAGAGTACCCTGGCCACGGATGATATAACGTGTCTGACCGTCAACCGGAGCGGATTTTACCTGAAGGCCCGGTACAAGGCCGGTGAGAGCAGATGCTATATTAGCAGTGGGCTTCTGCTCCAGAATCTGAGCGCTGACAATGGAGTAAGAGCCCGTCGCTCTTTCTCGGGAGATTGTCTGATAACCTGTTACAATTGCACCCTCAAGAATCTGGGTGTCCGTCTTGAGCACTATGTTATCAAGATTGGACTTGCCCACCGTCACAACCAAGCTCTCCATGCCGAGGAGAACAAAGGTCAGCCGATCACCCTCTTTTGCCTCAATTGAAAAGCGTCCATCAAGGTCTGATACAGCCGCTTTTTTATTAGTTTCGTTAAGAATAGAGACGCCAATAAGAGGCTCTCCGTTTTCATCTAGAATCCGACCGCTCACCAGAGCCGCTCCGGATCGGGTCGTAGTCAAGTTTTGAGAATAGGAAGTCAGGGTGATACACACAAATGCGAACAGCATCAACAGCGTTCGCACGATTGTTCTAAAATGATGTACATTCATATTGGTACTATTTGGTTGAAAAATGTTTTAATATTGACAGAAGGTGTTATTCGACATATTTCCAGAGGTTCTTCATAAAGTTCTTGTCGGATTTTACTCAGCATTCAGGCTCTCAAGTACGCTCCTCATATGCTCTTTGTGGATTTGGTATTGTCCGCCTTGGTCTTCCTCATGATGGCGAAAAGGGCCGTGAGTCTAGGTTGGGGTCGTAAGCATCT
>Ga0255345_1002572_pt1 | contig 22793 bp, 24 predicted proteins | sample wastewater_treat_6_FD_192415 | JGI IMG/M metagenome (GOLD analysis project Ga0255345, IMG submission 192415) | Wastewater microbial communities from Lulu Island WWTP, Vancouver, Canada - plant20 | ecosystem: Engineered > WWTP > Wastewater > Unclassified | place: Canada: Vancouver, British...
CATCCTATTGTAACAGGGAAGGCATTAGGCAAGACCGGAATGGGATTTATTGAAAAGCTTATCCCTGGAGATCAGGGACATGAACAGTTTGCAGACAGCATGCTCAATTTCTTTACAGAGCGGTATGGGGGTATGGACAAGTTTTTGAAGACCGTACAAAATGACCCTGTTGGATTTGCAGCAGACCTATCAACGGTATTCGGAGGGGCAGGAACAGCACTCCAGGCGTCAAAAATAGGCTTGTTATCCAAGGCGGGAAAAGTGGCAAGTACAGCGGGGAAAGTGCTGAATCCTGTTACCGCTCCTTTTGAGGCAGCAGGAGGGGTAAGGACACTTTTAAGCAAGACAGAATTACCGGAAAGTATCTATGCCCGAACAATGAAAATGCCCCCTGGCAGTTTAGGCGAAGAAGGCAGGGCGAGCGTGTTGCAGACCCTTGTGAGAGAGGAAAAGCTTCCTCTTGGCAAGAACACCCTGTTCAAGGTGAATCAGATTATCAAGGACACCGACAAGAAGATCGGTGACACCCTGGAAGCACTCTCGCAGCAGGGGGCGCAAGTTGACATCAATGTTGTCGTGAATGCCCTTGACGATTTGAAGACAGCCTACAAGAACAGACCGAACCCGCAACCATACTATAAGGCTATTGAGGCAGTGAAACAGGATTATATCAACCATTCCTTTGTCAGCCAGGGAAAGCTTACCTTGACCGATGCACAGGCATTAAAGAAGGGAACCTATCAGGAAATATCAAGTTACTATATGAAACAGCAAAAGCCGGAAACTGGCAGGATAGGCATACAGAACGATATTGATGCTGCATCAAAGGCAAAGGCAGCGCAGGCACTAAGGCAGGCTGTACTTGATGAACCCTCTGTTCCACAAGAAATAAAAGTAGCCATGAAAAAGGAAGCAGGCTTGATGAATGCCCGTAAGTGGGTAGAGAGGGCGACCAACAGAGGGGGCAACCTTGACTCTATATCTTTAAGCGGAATGTTATTCGGTGTACTGGCAGAGAAAGGAATCCCTGGGGCAGCTGCTTGGAGAATAGCGGTAAGTCAGCCTGTTATGTCCCGCTTTGCTATATGGCTTGGCAGCGGATCCGAGAAGCTAAGTCTTCTTGAAAAAGCTGCAATGCCTGGAACGATAGGCATGTATCAGGCAGGAAGGACAGCAGGACCATCAATACCACCGGAAGAATAAAAAAAGGGAGAACCATCCCAGGCACTCCGGCTGTCTTCAGCGACCATGCCTCTCCCGCCCTTCGCCGAGGTATCCAGCATGCGAGCAAGCCGGAAAAATAGCCTCCCCAGGATTCGTTGTGAGCGCGTTTCTTCTATGAGGCTATATAATACCATTCATTTAATCTGCAATCGTGGACTACAGGCTAATTTGATAATATGAATAGGCTGTAAACCCTTTGTGGTAGGGAACCTCCGGAGTAGTCTTTATTCACATCGGGGGAAGGAAATAAAGACCGAGGATCTCCGGAGGCTTGAACTCTATCTCTTTTTAGCCAGGAATGCTTTTAGAGCCTGTTCGATAATATCGCTTATGGAAGTTTCTTCCCTTGCTGCCCTTACCTTTACTTCAATAACAAGTTGAGGATCAAGTTTGACTGAATACGTTTTCCTTGTAACATTTCCTTTCGCTGTCTTGGCAACCATAACAATCTCCTTAAAATCAGATTATCATATTAAAAGTAATATCGTCAAAAATATTTCTTTACTATCTTAAAAGTCATATAGTAATATAGTAGTATCAAATATAAAGGAGGGTGTCATGGAAAACGTAACAGCAACACAGGGAATTGAAAATGAAAGCGGTATGGACATTCTGAATATCCAGGACAAAATTAGTCACATTGCTTCGAAGATTAGCGCACTACAAAACATGTTTTTTCGTGAGACTCCGAACGAAGGTATCACTTTTAATGCTGAAGCACAATCCGGCATGTACTGGCTATATGGTGATATCATCAACCAATTAAAAAAACTTGCAGAGGTTTAATCATTATCAATTAAAAAAAAGGGCTCAAAGAAATTTGGGCCTTTTTTTATGGCTGTAAACTCAATACTGATGCTGATTTGCGACTACATAAAATATTTTTGAATTAGGCGAAATTATTGTTGACTTTCCATTTGATTCGTGTATTAGTTATTAGCAACAACCTACTAATATGAAAGCCAAAGGAAAGCAAACCTACACAGTTAGTATAAATTGGCCTCAAGTAGACCCGTCACAGCATCTTTCAGATATTGTCTGGACCATTGGAGATTTCAGTACATTCGATATTACAAAGGCATTTCCTTCCATCACAAAGGAACGTTTAAGGAACTGGTTAAATGCCAAGGCTGTCACTCCCACAAAGGAAGCTGGTGGTCAAGGTGGACGAGCTTCCTTCACCTATATGGATGTGCTGGCAATCCATCTTTATGAGCAACTATTAGACCATGGTCTCACTGGCAGCCTCTCCTCACAAATTGTTGCAGCATTCCGTAAACAGAGAACATCCGTAGCAGGACAGCTGCTTGCTATCTCAGAAAAGATAATAACGAGGGATTCCATAGAGGTCATCGCTGATGTAATTGACCTTAGGAAGGATTCTCCTGCCTTGAGTTTTCCTGACGATGTGGAAGTTACCATAATTCTGAACCTTGAGGTCCTCATAATTAGAGTTTTGTCTGCTCTGGACAGGGTAATCAGGGAGAAGAAAAGATGACCATATATTTTTTAAACAGCATATTGGTAGTTCGTAACAACCAACCTATATGGAGGTACTAATGACTAATCGGGTTAATTTGGATTTAAAAGCAGCAATTATCCGGAAGTATGGTTCCCAGGCGAGATTTGCCTGCAGAATCAAAATGGATAAGGGCAGCCTCTCTGAAGTCGTTCGGGGCAGAAAGGACCTCAGCGAGAAGGAAAAGCTGCGCTGGGCGAAACTGCTCAAAGTCGAACCCACAATATTCAAATAGGAGGTCACTATGGAAATGACAATGGAAAGGCAGGAGTACCGAACATTATCTCCCTACATCACTGGCTATCTCGACTCTCTCCAGTTTAACTACCATCTTGAACGCGGACACAATGGGAAGGTCTTTTTTGTGTTCCAGGATACGCCAGAACTGCAGAAGGCCGTAGAGACATTTCGCATAGACCAATATATCAATCCGAATGAATTCAGTGAACGTATAAAGCGTGCGAAGTCTCGCATGTACGACGAGTTGGAGCGGAGGAGATAGCGTGGAGGTGGTGGACATGGACAAAGAGAAAGTCATTAATAGCTTACCAATAAGAGATTTCTACGACAATGAAGTCCCTGGAATAGAATGGAACGGCAAAGACGGAAAAGTCAGATGCTGCTTTCACGAAGATAAGGAACCATCCTTATCAATCAATAACGCTACCGGGTTTTACAAATGCTTCGGGTGTGATGCCTCTGGAGATGTATTTTCTTTCTACATGCAGAAGCATGGGGTGGACTTTCCTCAAGCACTTAAGGCGATGGGGGAGTTTGCAGGGGTATCAACTACACGAAAGAGGGGGGGGGTGGGGTCAGTACGTTCTTCAGAAAAGTCTGCAACAACGCAACACGAAGCACAACATACTGAAAACACGAAAGAAAAGCCACAAAATGACGTGCAACAGTTGCGCAACGTTGCTGCAACACCCACCGGCATTACCTTGAAACAATACGCCGAAGCAAAGAAACTTGACATTGATTTTTTGAAACGGTTGGGACTCTCGGACATTACGTACCTGGATGCTCCAGCTATCAGGATTCCTTACTACAACACAGATGGTAATGAGGTTTCCGTCCGTATCAGGACCGAACTGAACAAATCAGATGGCCAGGACAATAGGTTCAAGTGGAAGAAAGGCTCAAAACCATTCCTTCATGGACTGCAACACAAGTACAGGGAAAAGTATTGCATTCTGGTGGAAGGGGAAAGCGACTGCCACACTCTATGGGCAAATGGTTTCCCTGCCTATGGTGTCCCCGGTGCAACGAACTGGAAGGATGACAGGGACGCTCAACACTTCGACGGTGTTGAAACTATCTATGCGGTGATAGAAGGGGATGCTGGTGGAAAGTCTCTCAAAGAAACGTTATCGAGGTCCCGGATAAAGGACCGGATAAAGATATTATCTTTTGATAATTTTAAAGACCCTTCAGCACTCTACCTCGACAATCCGGATACATTTAAAGCCAGGATGCAGGAGGCCATAGATAAGGCTGTGCCATGGGGTGACATTGAACGCGAAGAAAATGAACAACGCCGGGAAGAGTTGTGGGGTAGGTGTCAATTTTTAGCAACTCAGCAAAACATTTTAAAACTATTCACAAAAGACTTACACCAGTTGGGTGTCCACGGTGAGGATACAGTAGCTGAAACGGTTTTCTTGTCTCTCGTTTCGCGGTATCTGGACAGGCCTGTCTCCATTATAGTCAAAGGTCAATCTTCCGGCGGGAAGTCTTTTGTAGTACAAGAAACTCTGAAATTTTTTCCAAAGGCAGCATACTTTTCACTCACGGACATGAGTGCAAAACTGCTGGCTTTTACCGATGAACCTCTTAACCATCGCTTTATTATTCTCTATGAGGCCTCAGGCCTTACATCCGGTAAGAGAAAGGACGGAGAAGGCGACGACCAGACTAAGAACTACTTTATCAGGTCCCTATTATCGGAAGGATGCATTGACTATGGGATAACCGTCAAGACAAAGGACGGCTTTGAGGGAAGGCGCATCCATAAGGACGGGCCAAGCGGACTGATACTCACTACAACAAAGGTTGCCCTACATCCAGAGAATGAGACTCGTTATCTGTCCCTTACTATAAATGATACTCCAGAACAGACAAAAAACGTTCTACGAGCTATCGCGCGAAAACAGGATGACGATGCAACAACCAATGTTGATTTTGATTATTGGCATGCATTACACGAGTGGCTGGACCTCGGTGTCCATGATGTTTACATCCCCTATGCAATGAACCTTGCGGAGGCTATACCTCCGGTTGCCGTAAGGCTCCGACGAGACTTCACACTATTACTTAATCTTATAAAAGCACACAGTATTCTGCACCAAGCCAACAGGGAAAGGGACATCCAAGGGCGCATCCTTGCTACATTGGATGATTATGCGGTTATCAGAAACCTCGTCTCTAATGTTATCTCGGACAGTGTGGGTGCGACGGTCGACAAGAAGGTCCGTGAAGTGGTGACTGTCGTCGAAAAAGCCATAGTTGGCGACAACGACCACGCAACACTGCAACACTTATGCAACACACTAAAACTTCATAAGTCAACAGTCAGTAGACGCGTATCTCAGGCTATATCATCCGGTTATCTTGTAAATACTCAAGATAAAAGAGGAAAACCATATAAACTTATCATAGGTGAACCACTTCCAGGCGAGGTTGAACTACTACCTGCACCCGAAAAAGTGGGGTGTTGCACAGTTGCGGACATTCCGAAAGAATATAGCACCACCCCCCCCTCCCCCTCTGAAGATGATTTTATCCACGAAGAGGATGATGACGAGGAAAAGGTTCAACTACCAACTGACACCCGTGTCCATGGGTGGATGCCAAAGGGGGGTAAAATATGAGGTTCTATTATCAGGTCAAAAAAACTCTTTTTGAAAATAATAGAAAAGTTTATCCGGATAACGTTGTCTCTACTCAGCTTTCAGCTGCTATGGTCCCATTGGAAAAAAGTGGGTACTTGCAGAGAGTAGCAGTGCGACAACCGACCGAACGCTGCAGATGGTGCGGTGGTAGTGAATACTGGCTGAACCATCGAAGGTTGTTCATCTGTAAAAAGTGTTACCCACCGCAGTCTTTTCCTGATGAAGAGTGGCAGAAGGTATATGACACATATATCCTGGGGTGAGGATAAGGGCCATGAATAAACCGAGGGATATCCTCGACGAGTGGGTAGTTGAAGCAAAGGAAGTGTTTGGGGGTATAACGGTAATGAATAGCGTGCCCTTGGTTGCTGTCAGGACTACAAAAATTACAGCAAAGAAAAAAAATCAACCTCATATAAAAAAAGCAAAACGCAAGAGCCAACATAAAAATCAGGAGATATTGATTTAATAATGTCGCACCCTGCCCCTCATAAAGATAGACTTTACTCCAAAGAAAATAATGGAGGTGGTTTGTCTATGAAGGGCCAAATTTACTGTAACAAGTGCAGTAAGAGGGTTATTAATGACAAGTGCAGGTGCGGGCATACTACGGTTTATCTGCGATACATCCACGATGGGAAATATTATTATCGCAGGAGATATGCCAATGGTGAGCCGCTCAACTATGAGGGCGCTATATATATCCTTGCACAATTGAGCATCGATAAGAACAAGGATAAGAATGTTCCGTTCAATCCTCATAAGTACAGCGACCAGCGGGCAGAAGAACTCCGGTTAGAGACACAGATGGATGCATGGTACGAAGATTTAGAGACAAGGTGCAGCGCTGGGGAGCTTAAGCCTGCATATTTTCATCGTTTAGAATCATACAAGCGGACCCATTTTGTAAATCTCTTCGATTTGAACATCGAGGACATTCAAGCATCAACCATAGCACGTTTTAAGAACTCTTTGAACCATCTCAAGATTAAGACAAGAAAGAATATCATGTCAGCGTTGCATGTGTTCTTTGAATGGTTTGCAGATCAGAACAGGGAAATGCAATGGATTGAAAATTACAGGGTGCCAGACTTCCCCAAGATAAAGGGCAACGATAGCAGGGTTACGAAAGCATTGAGCCTGGAGGACCAGGGCAAATATCTTGCCGAGATACCAGACAGACACAGGGACGTAATAGAATTTGCCATGGAGATAGGATGCAGAAGGGGTGAACTATGCGCTTATAAAGTGAAGGATGTTGACCTCGTTAATAGTACGATACTTACGGAGCGAGGCTGGAGCGACCACGAGTTGACGAAACCTAAGAATGGCAAGGTAAGTGTTAAGTTACTTACTCCCAGGGCAATAGAGATATGCAAAAAACATATGGAAAGTAAACTTCCAGAGGCATGGCTCTTTATTAATCCGGATAGCGGCAATCATTACCAGTGCAAAAAGATTGATGAACTATGGGCCACGACAACGAGTCCGGTTAAATTTCACGAAGCAACACGACATAGTTATGCAACCAGGATGGCAAAGATATTGCCTGTTCAGATGGTGCAGATCCTCTTAGGACATTCGGATATCAGAAGCAGCATGATTTATTACCATGGAGATATTGAAACGGTTAAGAATGCTATTCCAGCCTCATACTATTCTCATACTAAAATTGAGGGGGGTAGAAGTGAAAAACCCTAATAATTCCAAGAGAAATATGGCGGAGGGAGTAGGATTCGAACCCACGGGGCGCGTAAACGCCCAACGGTTTTCAAGACCGCCGCTTTCGGCCACTCAGCCATCCCTCCGCTTTTTTAGCTCTCAGCGATCAACTTTCGGCCGCACGTAAAAAACAATGTTAATAATTATATACTATTTTCCTCATAGCTCAAAGCTATAAGCGAAGAACTACAAATTGCTTCACCATTTAATGAGGCTGCTACCCCATGTCAAACCACCACCAAATGCTGTCAGGCACACAAGGCTGTCCTTCTTTATAGTTCCGTCGCGAACAGCTTCGTCAAGGGCAATGGGGACTGTTGCAGATGATATGTTGCCATATTTTTCAATAGTCATGTAAACTTTGCCAATATCTACTTTAAGCCTTTTTGCCATGCCCTGAATAATTCTCAGGTTTGCCTGATGAGGTATGATCACATCAACATCAATCACCTTCTTGCCGTTTATCTCAACTGCTTCTTCAACTGCCTCAGCAAACCTGTTGACCGCTACTTTAAAAGACCTGTTTGCCTCGATCATCTTCAGAAAATGGAGTCCCTTGTCAACGCTCTCATAGGAAATGGGGGTTGTTTTCGATCCTCCTCCAGGCATAAGGAGGGTGTCGCCATTCTTTCCATCAGTATGAACATGGGTTGACAATACCTGTGCCCCTGAGTCACTCGCTGTGACTACAGCTGCACCTGCTCCATCGCCCCAAAGTACACAGCTCTCCCTCTCCTTCCAGTTCACTACCCTTGTCATAATCTCTGCTCCAATAACAAGGACTGTATTATTCGCACCTGATTTAATCATTTTATCTGCAACATGGAGGGCGAAGATAAAACCAGAGCACGCAGCGGTTATATCGAAAGAAACAGCTTTCGTACAACCAAGCTTCGCCTCCAGCCAGTTGGCTCCTGCTGGACAATGTGTGTCAGGCGTAATGGTGGCTAAAATAATTAGATCAATGTCATCGGCCTTGAGGCCAGCCATATCCATCGCTCTTTCACAAGCAATCTTTGATAAATCGGAAACTGCCCAATCTTTGTCAGCAATTCTCCTGGTCTTAATCCCTGTTCTTGTGTATATCCATTCATCTGATGTATCAAGGAATTTCTCAATATCAAAGTTTGTCATAATCGTCTCGGGGAGATACGAACCAGTTCCAACAATTGCAACCCTTTTCATTATGTGCCCCTTTTCAACAAAACGTATTTCAGATGCCTTTTAATAGAACAGAAAAAAGCAGAGTATGTCAAGGGAAACATGGATAGAACAGGGCGAGTGAGATGGGAAGGAGAGGAGATGAGAGGTGGGAGGTTAAAGGTAGGAGGAGGGAGGTGGGAGGTAAGAGGTAGGAGGTTAAAGGTAGGAGGTGGGAGGTGGATAGCGGCGGAAAGGAGGATACGACCTGCATGCCAAAGCCCGGTGCAGGTAGACAAAAACCCGAGAAAATTGTTGACATCAGGATGATATATTTCTAAAACTTGAAGAGAGATATATCATGACCAAAGATCATGTTGATATACAAGGCTTTTTCATTATTCTCCTCATTACGATGTTGTGGGGTTTAAACTATCCTGCAGTAAAGATATCAAATACGGGCCTATCGCCAGTTTTCACCACATTCCTTCGCTCTGTGATTGCCACGTGTTGCGGGGTCATTTACTGCATTGTGGTCAGGCAACCATTATTCCAGAGGGGGATCCTTCTCTTCCATGGTGCTATGACAGGGATTCTATTTGGCATAGAATTCATTTTCCTGTACTATGGCCTCCTATACACAAACGCATCTCGAGCAGTTATCCTTTTGTACCTTTCACCATTTGTGGTGACAATCGGCGCCCATTTTTTCTTAAAAGAACGTTTAACTATCCTGAAAGGAGTGGGGCTCATCCTTGCATTTCTCGGCATCTTCCTTGTTTTCAAGGGCAAGCCAAGCGAATACAACAAACTTATGCTCATCGGCGATTTGTGCGAAATAATGGCTGCCGTTTTCTGGGGTGCCACAACCATCTATATTAAAAAGTACCTTGCTCAAAAAGTGCACCCCATCAATACCTTCCTGTACCAACTTGCTTTTTCCATTCCCATCATGCTTGTTGGCGCCCTTCTTCTTGAGCATACGTGGATAAGGGAAATCACAACGCCTGTTGCCTTATCCCTCTTCTACCAGTCTGTCATTGTGGCCTTTGCATCATATCTCGCATGGTTCAAGCTCATCCACATTTACCCTGTGGCACAACTATCTGTTTTCACCTTTCTAACCCCTATTTTCGGGGTATTCGCAAGTGCAATTATCATGAAAGAGCAGCTGACCATGGGTCTCCTCGCAGGCCTTACTTTTGTATGCATCGGCATCTACTGCACAAATTATCAGAAGAGGCAACGTGCGCAAAGCTAAAGTCATAACCATTGCAGGCTTTATTGTCAGCATTGTTCTTCTCTATTTTTCACTGAAAGACATCAGGTTTCATGATATCACGACGACTCTTCAGAAAGCAGATCCATGGCTCATCCCTCTCCCTATCATCTTCATATTATGCGCCGTGCTTCTTTGCGCTTTCAGATGGTCACGACTGATAGGAAATAGCGTTCATTTTCTTGACGCTTTTGCAGCCCTCATGATTGGCCTCTTCGTGAATAATGTGCTGCCGGCAAGGATTGGAGAGGTTGCAAGGGCATACGTGATTTCGAAGAAGCGTAAACTTTCATTCACTTTCTCCTTCTCCACTGTTCTTCTGGACAGATTTTTTGATCTCACCGGGCTCTTGCTTCTTGCGTTTGTCTTTTTTCCCGAAAAAAGCCTTCCACCTGCCGTATCACGATCAATCTACATTCTAATCGCCTTACTCATTGTCTGCGTGGGCTGTATAATTCTGTTGAGCAGGGAGAGGTTTGCAAATAAGTTGGCCGGCATGTCTCAACGTATCAGACGGCCACTGTTCACTAAGCTGACCGAGCGCGTCTTCAAGATTCAGGAAAACTTGAAGAGGATTAATTCCCCTTTTAATCTTCTCTTAACAGTAACCATATCTTTTTGTACCTGGTTCTCCATGACCATTGCCCTTTATCTCGTCATCCTCATGCTGGGGATACAGGTTGATTTTTGCCATGTTCCCTTTGTCTGCGCTTTGTTGAACCTCGGTCTTACAATCCCATCTTCGCCAGGCTATGTGGGGGTTTACCAGTTTCTCCTGGTCTATCTGCTTACCATCTTCGGTGTTCCAAAACACGAGGGTTTTACGATATCACTTATCTACCACGCTATGTGGTTTGTGCCATACAACATAATCGGCTTCATCTATCTTCTAAAAGAACATCTCAAAATTCGTGAATTAAGGAAATTTGAAGGGAGTAAAGACTAAACGATTCTTTATTATTTTGATAGTTGTGTTAACCGTTGATTTGCCAACTCTCTTGCTGAAGGGCTGGCTGTCTCAATAGATAGTATGTCCCGATAAAATCTGGCTGTTTCTGAATAGTGTCCCTGCCTTTCTAAGATTCTCGCTGCACCGAGACAACCGTCAGCATCCCGCATTTGTGATAATTTATAATAATTTTCAAATGCCTTACCGTAATTCCCCTGTTTCTCGTAAAGCACAGCAAGATTGAAAAGCACAATTTTATTCAAAGGGTCTAACGCGGTCGCCCTGACAAGAAGACTTTCGCCGTCCAAAAGATTGCCAAGGGATATGTGCCCAATTCCAGCATTGATAAGGGAGGGGATGTAGTTCATTTTTATGCCAAGAGCCTTGTTTGCATAGGATAGGCTTTCATCAAACAACTTCAAACGTATATAGATTCCTGCAATGTTATTCATGACCACGTAATTTGCTGGATCCAGCTCAAGGGCTTTCATGTAACAATCAATGGCCTGTCTCAATTCTCCTTTTCCTTCATGAGTTCTTGCAGCGAGAAGGAAAACATCTTTATTAGTTTTCCCCTCACCTTTTTCCGCACTTTGTGTTTCAACTGAAGACAGTTTTAACCCGACAGGAGCCTGGGTTTTTGCCATAGCCTGAGTGACTGGTTGCCCCTCCCTTGTATGTTTTTCGGCCACTTTGGGAAAGCTATCCATGGCTGGCGTCAGTTTTTCTTGGGACCCCGTGTGAGGCAGGAGGATTTTTGGCACAGCAGTGACATGCTGAACAGGCTCTTTCACCTCATCAAAAGGGTTGCGTGGTTTGTTATCAGAAGCCACTGGAGACTGCGGAGGCAGCCTGGCATCTGTTTTCGCAGCAATGCTTACAGACAGGGAAGACTTGAAAATGTCCATAACATAGATTGTTCCAAATCCGGCCAGAAAAACAACGAGGACCAGTGTGGACAGAAAGATAACCTTTCGCCTGGTTTTCCTCTTATTAGCGCCATTTATCACGGTTTTCCGCAAATCTGGTGGAATTTCCTTTCTCAAGTCTTTTGTTTTGGTTTTTGAAAGTAAATCTACAAGAAGGCTCATCTTTCTAATGATCTGTTTCGCTGATTTCCCGTACTGCAAAATGAAGTGAGGAAGGGCCAGACACAGACGAGGATGTGCCGCTCATATGGTTTTCTCGCCGGCTGAGTTCGGTGAATACCCTCCACGAGTATTTTACCCTTGCCTTAATACCAAGGGCATTGTAGCAACCAATCGCCTCCCAGTCATATCCATGTTTCTCCACACATTTTTTTAGTATCTTTGCAGCAGTTTTGACATTGTAGCACGGGTTTTTTAATAACTCGCTCTCGTTGAGCCCCATGGGCCTTATCCATGACGAGTTGATCTGCATAATGCCAAGATCAGTCGAGCCATTTCGATTATAACTTAGAGCTGACGGGTTGCAGTTTGACTCAACAGTTGCAATACTCCTTAACAGGCTCGCATTCAAGCCGTATTCCCTGGCAGCTTCATCAAAACAAAAAGCAAACACAAATAAAGGATGGAATATAAAAAGGATAGCTAATGCCCTTTTTCCCAAAGTACTTCATTGTAGTAGCCCATTCTGGAAAAATCAACTGCTTTTTGAACCATTCTCCATGATTATTAAACTTTCAATACAAAAAACCGATAAACACAATTAACAGATTCATTCAGGCTTGTTGGAATTTTTAACGTCTGGAATGAACAGGCTAAAACTGGAGGTCCTGAACGATGAGTATAACAAAAATGACCAGGAATCAAAAAGGTTTTACCCTTGTCGAGTTGGCAATTGTACTCGTTATTATTGGAATTATTCTTGGAGCGGTATTAAAGGGGCAGGCCCTGATCAATAATGCAAAGATTAAAAGGGTCTACAACCAGCAAAGAGAGGTCCTCGCCGCTGTCTATTCTTACTTTGACAGATATTCCTTCTTCCCCGGTGATGATCCCAACTCTGCAACCCGTTGGGCAGGCGTGACCGCCGGCAACGGCAACGGTCTTATAGCCGCAGGTGCAGGTTCTACTGCACCTAACTATGCATGTACCGCAACAGGAACTGAGCAATGCGATTTGTGGAATGAACTCCGGCTGTCTGAATTCATATCTGGAAGCGGATTCCTGAATCCTACAAATGCCTATGGCGGACGGATTGCGTTGACCTATTACTCAGTTCAGGGGCTTCTCGCACACTGGATTGCCTTTCAAAACATTCCTTACGATGCATGTCAATCTATTGATCTACAGTTTGATGACGGAGTCTACAACACAGGAGGAATCAGAGGGACAGGAAACTATGGCACTGCAACGAGCGGTGTCTTTGATCTTTATTTTAAGTTCTAACCCCAACCCCCTTACAATGGCAGGAAGGAATGGCACCCCGCCATATTCCTTCCTGCCCGTTCTGCTTATTCTGCCTTTATTGTTCTTTCAGTTGTACAACCTTTCCTGAAATCCAGCACTCCCTGCCATCAGAAATTTTGACTTTGTGCCACACAATCTCATTTTCCCCAGCTTTTTCCTCTACAACCTTGAGTATTGTTCCCTTTGAAACATAAGTTACGGGAGCTGAATCGATCGATGGTTCTTGTCTCAGAATTGCTGAATGCACAGCCACAACAGCAAGTCCCACTTTCGGTTTTGCCGCTTCCGGTTGTATCTCTGGCACAGGTTTAGCTTCTTCTGTGACCTTAGAAAGCTCGACAGGCTTTTCAATTTTTTGATCCTTATATTCTACCGCAATACGGCGAAATCCAAGGCCACCGGCAACACCAATAAGTATGGCTAACACAACAATGGCAGCGTATTTGCTGTAGCTCATCCAGCCATACGATCTCTTTTCCCGCTCAGTAAGATGATCAATAGCGTATCGTACATGGTGCTTCTTTATGTCTGTACTTCCATCCACATAGGCAGCCATGAGTGCACGGGATGAAACCAAGTTAATCAACCGCGGTACCCCTTTTGAGTATTTAAATATGAGATTTTTTGCGTCTTCCTCAAAAACAGGAAGGCCTTTCCCAGCCTTCATTGATCGATAGTTTATATAATCGGAAGTCTCTTCACGGGTGAGGGGCCTTAATGAAGCCTTAACCATCACCCGCTGACTTAACTGTTTCATATTGTCTGATGCCAATCGCTCCCTCAATTCTGTCTGTCCAATAAGCACTATCTGAAGCAATTTCTCACGTTCAGTCTCCAGATTTGAAAGAAGGCGCAACTCTTCGAGGGTCTCATCAGATAGATTCTGTGCCTCATCAACCACAATTATCACTGCCTTACCACGAGAAATAGAAGAAAGAAGAAAATCCCTGAAGGCTTTGAGCATCTCATTCTTGTTTTTGTCTTTGATCGATACTTTCAAGTCCTCAAGAACAGCGTGGAGAAATTCTTCTGGTGAAAGCCTGGGGGTAAGCACAAGAGCTATCTCTGCCTTGTGTTTCCATTCATCAATAAATACCTTCAGGATCGTTGTCTTTCCTGTACCAGGTTCACCAGTAGCGAGAAAAAAACCCTCTTTCTGTGTGACAGCATAATTCAGCGCAGTCAAAATCTCGTTGTGTTCTTTTGACGGATAGAAATAGGTAAGGTCAGGGGTAATTGTAAAGGGGTCTTCTTTCAAACCAAAAAATTCAAGGTAATCCATTTACATCTTCCCTACCTTTGATACAAGGTCATATACAGGCAATAGTACTGCCATGAGAATAAGTATGAAAACAAGCCCAACAATGGAAAGGAGAATAGGTTCAATCATTTTGCCAAGTTTTGCAGAAATATCGTCAAGCCGTTTAATATAATACCCTGAAAGGAAAGAAAACTGGGTGTCAAGGTTTCCGCTCTTTTCACCGGCATTGACCATTCTCGTCACCATGGGAGGGAATATATTATGGTCCTTGAGAGTATCAGATATCCTGCTGCCAAGGAGTACATTTTCCCTCACTGCAACCAGGGCACGCCGAAAGACAAGATTATCGATAACCCCAGCGACGATATCGAGCGTCCTGTCGATGGTTAAACCTGCTACAATAAGAATCCTCATTTGTTCGGCGAACAGTGCCAAGAGTTTATTATATACAATGAGTTTCACAATCGGCAGCTTGAGAAGCATGTAATCGTAATAATAGCGTGTTTTCTCCCGGGTACGCATGATCTGAATTGCGATTACACAAAGAATCACTATGCCGATGATCACATACCAGTAGGTTGAAATCGCATTGCTACCAACCATGAGTGCCCTGGTGATCAAAGGCAGTTCAACTCCCATTTCCTGGATTACGTTCATGATCTTTGGCAGAACATAGACAAACCAGAAGATCATTGCCCCTGTAGTGGTTACAATTGCAAAAACAGGATAGAAAAGGGAGCGCTTTATAGCCTGGCTCAGATCTTCAATTCTTTGAAGATGATCTGCTACATCTGTTAGGCTTTTGTCTAACCTTCCGGTAGATTCACCAACTTTAACAAGCCTGATCAGAATGTCCGGGAAGATTCCCCGTTGTCGGGACAGAGCATCAGAGAAATTCAATCCGAGTTCTATTTCCTTCTTAGCATCAGTGAGTGCAGATTTCAGACTTCTGTTCTCTGTTGCCTCAATGCTGTCTTCGAGGGCGTTTAAAAGAGGTATACCCGCTGTCAGCATTACCGACAGGTTTCGAATACACTCGACCATGTCTCCGCGTTTAACGCGTCGTGAGATAAAGTGTTGTCTGAGCCTGGCAGCTATCTTACTGGCTTTTTTTACAACAAGAACCCTGAGGTTCCTGGCGGTCAAATCTTCGTACGCTGCTGCCTGATCTTCAGCCTCAACTATGCCGTCGATCAATGACCCATCAATATTTACTGCTTTGTAGAAATAGTAGTTCATCCGGTAACCCTGATGACCTCTTCAAGAGTCGTTACACCTTCCGACGCCTTTCTAAAACCATCTTCTCTGAGAAGAATCATGCCCTTGTTCAGTGCAGCAGCTCTCATGGCTGTGATAGGCGCCTCGGAAAAAATCAGCTCTCTCATTTCATCATCGACAATCAATATCTCCCCGATAGCTGTCCTTCCTGAATATCCTGTATTGCCACACTTTGCGCATCCCTGCCCTCTGAACCCCTTCTCAGCAGACACACCGTATTCCTGGAACTGGGCTCGTTCCTCTTCAGTCAGAGAGTATTCAACTTTACAGAATCTGCAAATCTTCCTCAACAGTCGCTGGGCAATTATGGCAAGAAGTGATGTGGAGAGAAGAAAGCGGTCAACTTTAAGATCCAGTAATCTTGGGATTGAGGTAACTGCGTCGTTTGTATGAAGCGTGGAGAGCACAAGGTGACCGGTTATAGATGCTCTGATCGCTATCCGGGCAGTCTCTTCATCTCTTACCTCACCAAGAAGCATGACATCAGGGTCCTGACGCATAAAATTTCTGCCAGCAAGAGCAAAATCATATCCCACTTTTTCGTTTACCTGGGTCTGCCTCACAAAGCTAAGCTTATATTCCACTGGATCCTCAACGGTAATTACGTTCCTTTCAAGAAGGTTCACCTCCCGTAAAGCTGAGTAAAGGGTTGTGGTTTTTCCACTTCCTGTCGGCCCTGCAATCAGTACTATTCCGTAAGGCTTTTGAAAAAGCAGGCGAATCTTTTCCGTTCCCTTAGCTTCGAAACCAAGTTTGTCGATACTCAGGAGGTAACCTGTTCCGGCGAGGATTCTCATGACCACATTCTCACCGTATATCGTTGGTACAGTCGATGCCCTGATATCGTACGATTTATCAAGAAAGGTAAAACTGAACGAGCCATCTTGTGGAAGCCTTGTTTCGGCAATATCTATTTGGGACATTATTTTTGTTCGCGATACAATGCCCCCGTGAGCAACCTTAGGCAAAGAAAAACGATGCTGAAGGACACCATCTATGCGGTAAAAGACCGTGGAAACATCGAGAAAAGGGTTGATGTGGATATCAGTAGCCTTTTCCCGTATACCTTCCATAATAATTAATTCTGTCATACTGGCTATTTGTTGGCCAGTGGCCATTCCTGTCCTTACAACCTCTTTTACTATTTCCTCCATCCTTTCCTGAATAGGGTTTTCGAGGAAGAAGTAGCTTGTTTCGAGAGAATCACGGAAACTGTCTGGATCCACAAGGAACACCCTGGGATAATTCTTTGTGATATTAACCACCCTGTCAACAGCAGTTATATTACTTGGATTTGTAACGCCGATGGATAGGAGACCTTCATCCAACTCAATGGGAATGAACTCTTCCTTTTCTGCAATCTCCTTGGGAATCAACCGCAGCGCATCGTCTGATACCGGATATTCACTCAGGTCAATGAACTCCATTCCAAACTGTTCTGCCAGTGTCTGCCCTAGCTCTTTAGATGTTATAAATCCCAACCGTACGAAAATATCGCCCAGGAGATCACCAGTTACCTTCTGATGAAGAATCGAAATATTGATTTGCTGGTCGTTGATCAGACCCTTTGTTTTAAGTATGTCTCCAAGTCTGAATGTAGCCATAGGGTTACCTCAATCTCAGATCGTTCCTCTTAAAGCAATACAGGCTGAAGGATTATTACAAGCTCTGTGTTAACCTCTCCCCTGTCCGAGCTTCTGAAAAGACCACCCAGAAGTGGTAATTTTCCGAGAAACGGTGTCTGGTTCTCTTTCACCCGTTCACTTCTCCGTGTAAGGCCTCCAATTACAACCACCTGTCCATCCCTGACCTTTGCAGTTGTGCTCAACTCCCGCAAATCAACAGTGGGAAGGGATATCTGAAGTTGATTGGCCATGCTGCCAATATTCTTTGTGTCAAGGGTAATAAGTTCTGATACGATTGGTGTTATGGTGAGGGAAATTTCTCCCACATCATCAACAAAGGGTACGATGCCTATGGTAATACCTGAAAGAATGCTCGAGGTGCCAACAGTAAAGGTAACAACAGGGTTCGTTCCCTGGAGGGTGGTGCTTTCAATTTGAGAAATATATGCAGTATTCCTTCCTACTGTTAACATCGCTGTTTGACCATTCATCATGTTGATACGGGGGTTCGAAAGAAGCCTGACATCACCCTGCTGTTCCAGGGCATTTACCAGACCTTTAATGTTAATCGAATCTATAGTGCCGTGTGAAAGCGTTCTCGTTATGCCATCATCCCCGGTACCAATACTGAATACTGGCGAGGTTGAGGGCACAACTGATGAGAAGCCGGTGCTTCCAAGGCCGACTGAGCCGCTCCATTTTCCACCAAGACTAAAAGTAAGATTCCAGTCAATACCAAACTGGTACCCCTGTGACAGGGTTACTTCTATCACCTTTGCCTCAATAAGAACCTGCCTGGTCATTACCTTCCTGATTCTATTGAGGAATTGTGCAATTTTTTCAAGATTATTCTTCGTTGCTGTTACAATTATTGTGCCCGTAAGCCTGTTTATTGTGAAGTGCTCATCTGCTGTTCTGGAACCTTTCCCAGGCGGACCAGATGGGCCTGCAGTACCCTGACCCAGAAGGTTTGCAATTGATTGTTCCACTGAATCCCAGAATTTGAATGTTGCTTCATCGCTTTTCAGAGTCTGTGAGATAGTACCCTTGATCTCTGTGGAAGCTGTTCCGGTTGTGGCTGCTGAGGCGCCACCGCCAGTAGATACAGGAGCAATATTACCCGTTACCCCTCCGAAGATATTCCCACCGACCTCAACATTGTAGCTCTGTACCACGGGAGGGATTCCAATCTCAAAAACCTTTGTGTCATAAGCCTTAACAAACAGCATAGTATCTTTGATCATATAGAAATAACCGGCAGAGGAAAGGAGGGTGTGCAAAGCATCTTCAGCAGAAACATTTCTCAAAGATATAGTTACCGGTGTTTCCGGGACCACCCCTTTCTCCATAACGACATTCAGATTCGTTGCCTCTGCTATCACATGGAGCACATCTTGCAAAGGGGTGTTTCGGGCAACCACATCTACAATCCTCGTTTTTAAAGGAGAGATTTCCTCGGTCACAGGAATGAATTCAGGGGCACGCATCTCAACCGTCCTAGAAGGTTCCGCCTTCACCTGCTTTGTTTCAGACGGTATTTCAATCGCCTTTTTGACTGTGTAAGAGGAACAGGCAGACATCAGGAGGAAGAAAAAAATGACCACGGAGTGATACAAAAACCGCTTCAACCTTACCGTATCTTTAACCACTGCTCTCCCTCCCTGTTTTTTATTAACACTCCATTTCTTTCAATACGGGCAACTCTGCCCTGGCTGATTCCATCACCCTCTCTCACAACAAGATTATCAATGATGGCTATTCTCTTATCGCCACGAATCAAAACAAGGGAAACGTGTTGCTGTTCACGTGGGGCAATATCTGAAAGTTTTACTGACGGATAGCTCTTTTTCTCTGACAAATGTTGGTCCATGGGGTTTTTAAGGGCTGGCACCGCGGTGAAATGGCGTTCCTTCATCACAATTTTCTCCTGCCTGAATAACAAAATACCCCTTTCAACAGGCGTAAGATGGAGGCCAAAATTAATATGTGACATACCAATCACAACAAGAACAATTGCGATTGCAGAGCAGGCAACAAGTATGAAAAATTGTCTATCTGTCATAACTTACCAGGTATCTTTTTTGTAGGTTCTGCCTGGGTATCGAACGTCGCTTTCGGAAATTTGAGGATTCCTTTGAGCTCAAAAAAAGTAGCACTTGTAACCTGGTCATCGCTTCTTTGAATCCTTATTCCCGTTATTCCAAAGAAAGGAAACTTCAAAGACTGAAGGTAGCCGGCAAAATTGACAAAAGAAGTATAATCTTTCAGAACAGAACGAATTACAACAGAAAGCTGCAGGTCAGCACCCTTATCCTCTATGTTCACGACCGTTATTTCAGAGGACCCAGCTTTTGCTTTCAAATCATCAAGGGCGATCAGCATATGCTCCTTATCTGATAACCCCGAAGAATCATGAGGAAGCATTGCCTTTACCCTTACTAATGACTTTTCAATATCATCGATAGCAGTTCGAACCTTTATATACTTTATGTTGAATTCCTGGAGTTTATCAAGCGTTGCGTATAGTGAATCAACATACTCTTTCATCGCGATAGCACCTGCCAGGGTCATCAACATGATTATTCCTGTCAGCCCGTAAATGAGCAAGGACTTCCAGAGTCTTCTTTTAGTCTGTTGGAATGTTAACTTCAGTGCTTCCATGTCGTCTCTATGTTAAAATCCTTACTGGTTAAATCGAGTTTCTCAACCAGAACTTGCCCACTTTTGGCTGACTTCATATCATCTGCCAACTTTCGAAAACAGGATTGAAGGTCACCGTATGTATTTGCTGTAATATGACCCTTGACCCTGATTGTCAGTTCTTCGCCCGGATTTATGATTTCAATCTCTTCTACTCTCACTTTATCGCGATTCAAAATTTGAAGGGTTGCAAGGGCCTTCTGAATATCCGGCTTTGCTGACTCTGCATTCAAATAATTGATATAGGGAAGAACTGCCTGAAGGTCCTTGTTTCGTGATTCCAATTCTTCATAAACCCTTCTTTTACTGCCAATTTCTGCCTTGATAGGATCTATCATTCCACGTATTTGACGCACCTGGTTCCATCCTGAGATAATGTAGCCAAGACATAAAAGTGAAACGATCACGAAGGCTACTGAGGCATACCGCATAAAATGCTCCTGTGATACTGCACGCTGATACAGTTTCGGAAGAAGGCTTTCCCTTACATGTCCTTTTACCAGAAATAATCCAGCCACAGGTATTACAAACCCGGTTATGTCCCCCCCTGTGGCCATAACCCCTGGCGGATATCGGAAGATTGTCGTCGGGAGTGTTAATCCTTCTACGGTGGAAACCTCATCTTTTGCAGTGTTTACTATAATGAGTTCTTCTGGGTGTTCACGCAGTGTCTGGCGGGCATAGTTGACTGTCATGTTGACATTGGTTACATCATACCGGTCTATACCCCTTCCCCGCGACTGAATACTCCTCACAAAAGTGAGCTTTCCCTCCCTTACAAGGAATAAAGTTTTGTAATCCCCTTTGTCGATCATAAACATGGCTGTCTTATCCTTCACATTATCCAGACCAACAACAAGACAGGAGAGAACAAAAACATCAGCATACAGACGCTTGACCCTCTTTCCGAATCTACTGAACCTTTCAAGGATAGGGTTTATTTCGGTGGAATCCACTGCAAAAACAAACGTTTCCCTCACAGGTCTCCCTTCGTGAACCTTCTCTTTTAAGATTGTGGAAAAGAAAACAAAGTTCTTGAGTTCAGGTGCATTTTTTTTAATCTCTGCCTCAATCAGGGTGTCAACGTATTTCATCTCAACTCGTGGCAAAAGAAGGACATCCTGATAAAAGGTCTGAAAGCTGAAAAGGACAATGAAATCCTTGGTCTTTTCACGGGCTAAAAAGGCATCGAATTCATCTTCCTTCACTGTGAAGGTTCGCGTAATAACCAAAGCTCCATTTCTTTGGGAACCGTAGGATACTTTGGCATACCCACTTTCAAAACTTACAGCTATCTGTTTACTCAACAGTGTTCACCAGGAATGGAAGTTTATTTTGAGAACTGTTTGAATCAAACTTATACCGAGTCCTCTTGGAAGAGTCAAGATTATTGTTATGTCGCAATTTCTGTTTTTTATGATACACTTATCAACTGTCATGAAAAACTATTTTGGGGAGCGGGGCTTAACACTCATCGAGATGGCCATAGTTCTAGTGATTATTGGGCTTCTTGTGTCTGTTGGCGCAGCACTCATAGGGCCCCTGACAAAAAGGGCAAAGCTCACAGAAACAAGGGAGATTGTCAAAAACGCATTCGAATCAATCCTTGGTTTCGCCATAGCCAATAAGAGATTACCGAATCAATTGTCTGACCTCGGCATCAAAACCAGTGATGCATACCTCAATAATCTTATTTATTACAAAGCGTATGCTGATACACCTCCCAGTTACAACCTGTGCACATCTGTTGGCACCTACGTAACTGTCAACGACCAGGGAGTGGGAAAAACAAATGTGGCATTTTTAGTCTTCAGTGCCGGAGAAAACCGTGTAAACAATACAGGCACTGCTTCACCATTTTCCATACAGATACCGGGGGTGGGCGGATATGATGACGTAGCTCTTTATATGGATATAGGCACGTTACGCCAGAAAGCATGTAACGTACTCCGTATTGTTACAGATAGCCTGCCAACAGCTACAGAAGAGACCGTATATCCAACCTCTGCACTTGAGGCTACTGATGGCACGCTTCCGTACACATGGACCATCACATCCGGTGCTTTACCTCCCGGTCTTACCCTAATACCAGGCACAGGAGTTATAGCCGGCACTCCTATCAATGATGGAAGCTACAAATTCACCATTCAGGTAACAGATAGCGATAACCCCCAAAGAACAGCCTCAAAAAGCCTGGCAATTACTGTGAACCCTGACAAACCACGGATTACAACTGAATTTCTTACCTATGGTACAGTAGGCCAGCCTTACCCAAGCAGCACCTTGAGTGCGAGTGGTGGGGCTGCACCCTATTCGTGGACTCTTGCAGGGGGAAGCAACCTCCCTCCCGGGTTATCGCTCTCCTCTGGAGGAATCATTTCAGGAAGACCTGCCAGTCCTGGAACATTTGCCTTCACAGTTACTGTAATTGATGGTCGATCAAGAATGGCAACGAAGAATCTTTCAATTGCAGTCTACCCATAGGGAGACAGCATAAACTCAATGAGCAATCCCAACTGACATCGACATCATTATCATCGAACAACAGGGGTAGCATACTACTGTCATGTTCCCTCTGGGCAAGCCCTCGCATTACCCAATCTGGGCAGACAACCACTTTGAGCTGACATATTTCGAGCAGCCTCAGGAAGTAGGGCCTCTTCTCCCTCAAATAGCACATGTACAAGCCCTACCAAAAAAAGTTTTTATTATTTTATGTTTTTCTGGTGAAGATTATCCGATACCGTTCAGGGTCAGCATCATAACAGGCAGTACATCCACTTTCCTCACAGCTTGCCTGGTCAATTTC
>Ga0255345_1002573_pt1 | contig 22790 bp, 19 predicted proteins | sample wastewater_treat_6_FD_192415 | JGI IMG/M metagenome (GOLD analysis project Ga0255345, IMG submission 192415) | Wastewater microbial communities from Lulu Island WWTP, Vancouver, Canada - plant20 | ecosystem: Engineered > WWTP > Wastewater > Unclassified | place: Canada: Vancouver, British...
TGCCAAACCAGTAATAATTAAAGAATTTGAGATCACCGGATATCAACTTCCTGAAATTCACTTTAGAATAGTTTGCACAAAAGGAACCTATATTCGCTCTTTAGCGCGCGATTTAGGCGAACTCTTACATAATGGAGCGCACCTTACAGCACTTTGCAGAACCAGAATTGGCGAATATAAACTTTCGGAAGCCTTTGAAATAGAGGAGCTTAGAGAGAAATATAAAAAGGAAGTTCTTTAAAAAAGCAGCATTCTGCTTAACTATCTGATTATTAATAAGCTGCGATTTTGTAAAGTTTTTATTGATTGATTGTCAATGGCTTAAATGCGTCATTTTAGTATTTCGCCCCCCTCTTGATGTATCTTTGCAGTCCTCAAATAGTGAATTTCTTACAAATTGACTAAGAGGATAGCCGCTGAATCGTTCAGCAGTATGTACATTTATTAAAAAGCCCGTAAGCTGTATGAAATTATCTCAGTTTAAGTTCAACTTCAACGAGAAGTTACTTGCCACACACCCGACTCCTAACAGAGATGAGTCACGATTAATGGTGGTTCACCGCACAACCGGTAAAATTGAGCACAAAGTTTTTAAAGACGTTATCGATTATTTCGACGACGGCGATGTGTTAGTGTTGAACAACACGAAAGTATTCCCTGCAAGATTATATGGTAATAAAGAAAAGACCGGTGCTAAAATCGAGGTTTTCTTATTGCGTGAATTAAATGCAGAAAGTAAACTTTGGGATGTATTAGTTGATCCTGCGAGAAAAATCCGTATTGGTAATAAATTATACTTCGGCGACGACGATATGTTGGTTGCAGAGGTAATTGATAATACTACATCGCGAGGAAGAACATTACGTTTCTTATTCGATGGTACTTCGGAAGAATTCCGTGCAGTAATTGAGCAATTAGGTCAAACACCTCTTCCTAAATACATTAAACGTAAAGCTGAAACGGCCGACAAAGATCGTTACCAAACAGTTTATGCGCGTAATGAAGGAGCAGTTGCAGCACCTACGGCGGGATTGCATTTTAGTCGCGAATTATTAAAGCGTCTCGAGTTAAAAGGATGCAATTTGGCTGAGGTAACTCTTCATGTCGGCTTAGGAACTTTCCGTCCGGTAGAAGTGGAGGATCTTACAAAGCATAAAATGGATTCTGAGCAATTCTCGATCACGCAAGAAGCTGTTGATATTGTAAATAAAGCGAAAGCTGCGAAGAAAAATATCTGCGCTGTCGGAACTACTTCAATGCGTTGTATCGAAACTTCGGTTTCTACAATGGGTGAATTAAAGCCGAATGCAGGTTGGACGAACAAATTCATCTTCCCTCCTTACGATTTCAGTATTGCGAATATGATGATCACTAATTTCCATATGCCGGAATCAACATTATTAATGATGACGACAGCTTTCGGAGGATATGATTTAATTATGGAAGCGTATCGTGTAGCACAAAAAGAAAAATATCGTTTCTACAGCTATGGCGATGCCATGTTGATTTTAGATTAATGAGAAAAACAGCAATAATCGTAGCTGGTGGGCAGGGCATCCGAATGCAGGGTACCCTGCCCAAACAGTTTTTAGCCATTTGTGGTGAGCCTGTTCTTTTTCATACGTTGCGTAAGTTTAACCATGATAGCATTCGCATCATTTTGGTGATGAATGAAGCTTGGATTGACTACTGGAACGACCTCATTCGTGAATTTGAATTTGAAGTGCAGCATGAAGTGGTTGCCGGTGGAAGAAGCAGAGCAATGTCGGTGTTAAACGGCTTGAATTTAACCGACGATAATTCTTTAGTGGCAGTACACGACGCTGTTCGTCCTTTGGTAAGTGAAACGCTAATTCAAGAGCTATACAATCAAGCATTGCAACATAAAGCAGTGATTCCTGTTGTGCCAGTTAAGGATAGTCTCCGTATTATTGAAGGTAATACCAGCAAAGCCGTAGCGCGTGAAAACTTTAGAGCAGTGCAAACACCTCAAGTGTTTTTGACATCTCTGCTTAAAGAGTCGTTTAAAATGGAAGGATATGAAAATTATACTGACGAAGCATCGTTGGTAGAAGCCTCAGGTCATCCTATTCATTTAGTGAACGGAGAAGAATCGAATATCAAAATTACCGTGCCTGCCGATTTAGTTTTTGCGGAAGCCATGCTGATGAAACGGTAAGATTTTACCGATAAAAGCAATTTTTAGTGAATTTTTACGTCTTATCTTTAAGAGATGAGATGAAGGCCTTTGAGACGATAGAAATAAATATCTTCATGAATTTCTAATGTGGTTTCTTCGTGATAAAATGAGATCACGAATATTAACATAAGTTTGTGTAAATTGATTTACTCACGGTATGGTTTACCGTACTTGAAAAAGGTATCATTGTAAAATCATGAAATTAATCCGTTCAATAAAGTATTTGCAAAGATCACTCGCCCTAGCAGGTGTTGTGATGGCTTTATTGCTTTCAGGAAATTTTGCTTTTGCAGGGAATACAACATCATGGACTGACACATTAGCTTATCGTCAGTATTATTCTTTTAAACCTGATTTAATTCCCGGTATCGTTTCAAATGAAAGTGAAATCCGCGCCGGACTCCTTTACGATGTCGATCGTGATCGTATCGTTTGGGAAAAAGATATGGATTATTCATATCCTATTGCTTCGCTAACAAAAATGATGGTTGGCTTATTGGCGGTAGAAGATATTGAAGCAGGTAAAGTTTGTTGGGACGACAAAATTACTGTTACTCGTACTTTTCGTAAAAAGATTCGTCGACGTCGTTATACAACATATAGTGTTGAAGAGCATTATTCGCTCGAGGACTTACTTAAGATGGCGATGGTAGGTTCGCATAATGAAAGTACTGTATGGATCGCAAAGCATTGCGAAGGTTCATTAGAAGCCTTTGTAGAGCGAATGAATAAGAGAGCTTTCGAGTTAGGGATGATCAAAACGCAGTATAGTAATCCTTCGGGATTGCCTGCCATCATCGATGAGCTCGATAATAGCGCATCACCTCGTGATCTTTTAGTACTTGGATTAGAAATCATGAAGCATCCAAAGCTCGTTGATATCACTTCTATCCCTTATGCCACCGTTAGCAATGGAAAAGGCAAGCAGACATATAGAAATCACAATGGATTAGTGATTAACTATAATCAAGAGGTTGATGGAATAAAAACTGGATTTACACGTGCTGCAGGATTTTGCTTGGTATCTACTTGTACTCGCGGCGGACATCGGTTGATGTCGGTTGTGCTGGGTTGTAGAAGTCCTTGGGTGCGTAATGGTTTGGTTGCTTCAATGATCAATACTTACTTCGATGCGATTAAACTCGGACGTTTAGGTGAAGCTCCTGTCGACGGATTCGAATCGAGAGCATTCCTTGATAGCGTAGATAGAGGTCTTGCTATGATAACGCCATTAGTAGAACCGAAAGCTAAAGATTCATCTGACGAATCGTATGCGTATACGTATAAAACGGTAACGCAGAAAGTTCGCAAAACACATACTGTAAGACGAGGAGACAGTTTGGGAAAGATTGCTGATCGCTATGATGTGGCAATGGCTGATTTGAAAAAATGGAATCATCTAAAGAAAAGTACCATTACTCCTGGTCAGAAATTAGCGATCTATTCAACGGTAAAGCGACGCATTCCTGTTAAGTTAGTAATCGATCCAGAAGAAACACTTACCGACAATCTCCCAACTCCTGATGAAGCAGAAGAGCAAGAAACAATTATTAAAAGTGAACATGCCGTTCATGAAAAGCCGGAACCTGTAGTTGCGGAAAATCCTGCACCTCGTGAAGAAAGAATTGTTGAAGATACTGCAACTACTGAAAAAGAAGAACAACCCGTAGTCGTAAAACAAAGTAAAGTGACTACGAAAGTTAAAGTAGCACCAAATAAAAAATCATCTTTCATCTATCACGTAGTTCAACCCGGTGATACTTTGTGGAATATCGCACAACGCTACCAGGCGAATGTAGATCAAATTAAAAAAGTAAACCGTATCAGTAATTCACGCTCTTTAAAAAGCGGCACACGAATTAAGATTCCTGTTAAAGGTTAAAAAAACATCATTACCATGTATAAATACTTTTGTGCTGTTGTAGTCTTCGGATTACTTAGTCTTCAGTCGTTGGCGCAAGCCCCGAAATCGTCGGTTAAAATGCCGATGGATGAAACAACAAAGTTGATCACCTATTCAAAAGTAAATGAAGTAGCAGGGCAATCGAAAGATGTTTTGTATGATCGTGCATTAGAGTGGGCAACTGGTTATTATAAAAATCCTACAGATGTAATTCGTGAGAAAGATAAAGAAGGGGGAAAGATGGTGTGTAAGGCGCGATATAAAATTTCAAATCCTCCAGATAAAAAAGGAGTATCGACAGATGCAGGGTTAGTACAATATACATTAAATATTCAATTCAAAGAAGGACGTTACAAATACGAACTTACTGAGATAAATTGGAAACAGATTTCTTATTATCCTGCTGAGAAATGGTTAGATACATCAAGCGCATATTATAAACCTGAATTCGAATTTTATCTTCAACAAGTAGATCAGCAATCGAAAGAAATTTTAAAATCACTCGAGAAAGCTTGTGCTGTTGCGAAAGCAGCGAATGGGAAGGATAATTGGTAAAAAAAAGGAAGTTCAAAGTTCTTGGTTCTAAGTTCTTAGTTCGGCGAAGCCGATTGGGTCAGACTCGTTGCAAAGTGTCCGTTATTAATTGGTTTGATAAAGCCTAATTGAGCCAATGCAATTAAAGTTAATGCATATTTAACTAAGTATTTATTGTTTTAATTATCGACGTTCGTTGTGTAAAATCTTCGAATATCTAAAGTCTAAAACCTAGCTTCAGTAAATTAATTTACTTTTTGACGTTTCATTCAAAACAAGATTTTCAACATTTAAATTCTCAATTTGTACCAACCCCGGAGTCATGCCGGCTTTTATTTTGCCGAATTTTTTATCGATGCCTAAGAATTCTGCGCCGTTGAGTGTTGCCCATTTGATGAGCCGCTCGAAAGGGATTTCTTGATGCGCTGAAGCGATGGTTTTTAATTCGCTGAGAGCAGATAGTCTGTGATTGCTGGCGAGGCTATCGGTGCCTATGGTTACTTTTAATTTGTCGTTGTTGTAAATATCGAGATGAGGAAGTCGTCCCGTGATGTAGTTGTTGGCATTCGGACATAAACACCAATACAGGTTATTATGTAATGCTGTAGCAATATCAATTTGTGCTGCTGTAGTAAGCGTGTTATGTACCATCAACAATGGCTTGCAGTCTGATAGTAATGGTAATGTATTTAGCATCGGACAAGCATCGCTGATATTATCAAACAAGCGAATGTTTAATCCTAAGTCGAGAAAGAAATTTGAAAGTGGTCCCGATTTGTCTTTGCAAAACAAAAACTCATCATCGCTTTCTTGCATATGAATAGATACAGGCTTACTTTTATGAAATGCATTTTTATTTACTGCACTTATCAAAGCTCTCGACATCGAATAAGGTGCATGCGGAACAATAGAGGCACTTCCTTTTGTATTAAAAATAAAATCATCGCAGAGAGCAAATGCTTTTTCAAGAATACTATCAACCTTCGAAGGATCTTGTCCTACAACTTCCACAAACGTATGATAGTAAATCGATGATTGTTGTTTAACGGCTAGGCTAGTATCAAAATTTGAAATATCTCCTACGGCAACTATTCCTTCGTCGTGCATTTCTTTATCCGCAAGCATCATCGCTTGATGTATCTCCTCGCTCGAAGAATTAAATCGAGCAGCAAAAAGTCCTCTGATAAATCCTGCCATCCCGTCCGTTCGTTCCTTTACTTTCCCTTTAAGATGAGATAACTCAAGGTGGCAATGGCTATTTACAAATCCAGGTGTAATGATTCCCGAAATTTCGGTTACCTCGCTTGCAGCACTTTCTTCCCCCACATTTACAATTAAGCCCTGCGAATTTACTTCCACATAGCCATTACGCAGTGGAGGACCGTCGTTGGTAATAATCAAATCTGCTTTAAAAGTCCGTATCATGGTACTGCGAAGGTAATTAGACTTATTGAACTCATCAACCCAATAATCATTTTGTATCTTTGCAACATGTCGAAGCCGAATTTACGCCATCTGGATGCCGATCAAATAAAGTCCTTTTTCGTGGAAAAGGGCGACAAAGCATTTCGTGCCAAGCAGGTTCACGAGTGGATCTGGCAGAAATCGGCACGCTCATTCGATGAAATGACCAATCTTTCGAAAGATACTAGGTCATTATTGCAAGAGCATTTTACGCTAGATCCTGTGACTGTCGATAATTTACAGATCAGTCGCGATCGTACCATAAAGAGTGCTTTTAAGCTGCACGATGGACATTTGGTGGAGGGTGTGTTAATTCCTACCGACTCCCGCATGACAGCCTGTGTATCGTCGCAAGTGGGCTGTAGCTTAACCTGTAAGTTTTGTGCAACCGGGAAACTTGAGCGATTAAGAAACCTCAATTTCGACGAGATTTATGATCAAGTAGCCATCATTCGTAAACAAGCGCTCGAAAATTATAATATTCCTCTTTCCAATATTGTTTATATGGGAATGGGCGAACCTTTGTTGAATTATGCAAACGTAATTAAGAGTATTGATCGAATTACATCACCTGATGGATTGGGAATGTCGCCGCAGCGAATAACTGTTTCAACAGCTGGTATCGCCAAAATGATTAAAAAGTTAGGCGACGATCAAGTGAAATTTAATTTGGCATTATCATTACATGCAGCGAATGATGTAAAGCGTAGTCAGATTATGCCAATCAATGAAACTAATACTTTAGAGGTATTAGAGGAAGCATTGAATTATTTTTACGATAAGACCGGCACTCGTGTGACATTTGAGTATATCGTCTTTAAAAATTTCAACGATAATATTTCAGATGCGAAAGAACTTGGAGCATTCGCGCGACGAGTTCCGGCTAAAATAAATTTGATAGAATACAATGCTATTGGAGATGGTGTATTTACCAATACCAGTGAAGAAAAATTAAATGCTTTTGTGTCGACACTCGAGAACAACGGACATATTGTTAATGTTCGTCGCAGTAGAGGGAAAGATATTGATGCTGCCTGCGGACAATTAGCAAACAAAGGCGGAAAAGAAGAGAAGTAAATTAAGGTTGAATATTTTTCATGTAGGCAGTTACGTATTTGCCAATTACATCAAATTCAAGATTTACTTTATCGCCCGGCTTTAGTGCATGAAAAGTTGTATGCTCAAAAGTAAAAGGGATAATAGCAACAGAAAATTTTCCTTTCGACGATTCAACTACTGTTAAGCTAACGCCATTGATGCAAATTGAACCTTTGGGTACAGTATAATGAATGCTCTCAGGGTTATAAGCGATGCGGTAATGCCAACTTCCATTTTCGTCGGTGATTGAATCTACAGTTCCCGTTTCATCAACATGTCCTTGAACAATATGTCCGTCGAGACGCCCGCCAGCAATCATGCATCGTTCTAAGTTAACTTTATCTCCGGGATTTAATAATCCCAAGTTAGTACGTTTTAATGTTTCAGCAATGGCAGTTACCGAATAATCATTGTTTCGGATATCCGTTACCGTTAGGCAAACACCATTGTGTGCTAAGCTTTGATCGACTTTTAGTTCGTTAGTAAACGGACATTCAAATATAAAAGTGCGATTTTCACCTTGATCGCTAAATGACTTTAAAGTACCTAATGCTTCTACGATTCCTGTAAACATAATAATGGCTATTTGGGATAAATCCGATGCAAATATACGGCTCATTTTCGGCCCAAGAGGGCTAGATGTCGATTTTATGGGGCTGTTTATCTAAGAAAGAGGGATTATAATGATTTAGGCTGTATTTTTGTTCAACAATAGAACAACCCTATGAAATTACTGAATAAGATTACCCTTCTGGTAGTATTGTTGCCGGCATTAGCCTTCGCTCAGAAGAAGCAATTAACACTTGATGAAGCTGTGATGCAACAGCGTACTACATTAGCCCCTAAACGTCTTGCTCAACTGCAATGGGTAAAAGGAAGCAACGACTATTCATACGTTGATAAAAACGTACTGATGCGTGGAAATGTTGATGTAAAAGCTGCAACGCAAGTTTTCACATTAGATGAATTGAATTCAATGCTTAAAGCTGCTCATGGCGATACTGTTCCGAAATTATCAGGATTAGAATGGAAAAGCAATTCAACTTTAGCACTTACATTGGTAGGGAAAACATATCAAATTGATACCAAACTAAAGACGGCTATTGTTGTTGATAGTTCTACTATCCCTGCTGATGCAGCCATCACTGAAAGTGGATCTAACGCGACGGCGTATGTTTTGAATGATAATATTTACGTAGATGTTAAACATAAAGCTGTTCAAGTAACTAGCGATGGAAGCAGAGAACTAGTTTATGGAAAGAGTGTCCACCGTGAAGAATTCGGAATTGATAAAGGATTATTCTGGGCACCCAATGGAAATTTATTAGCGTTTTACAGAATGGATCAAAGTATGGTTACCGACTATCCTATTGTTGATTTTTCGGAAAAGCCTGCAAAAGATAGAGAGATAAAATATCCTTTCGCGGGAGGTAAAAGTCATGAAGTAACCGTTGGAGTATTTGATATTACAAATGGTAAAACAGTTTATTTAAAAACAGGAATGCCGAAGGATCATTACCTCACGAATATAGCTTGGAGTCCTGATGCAAAGTCGATTTATATTGCTGAATTAAATCGCGATCAAAATGAAATGAATTTAAATCAGTATAACGCTGCTACAGGTGATTTTGTAAAAACACTATTTACTGAAAAAGACGATAAATACACTGAGCCATTACATCCGATGGAATTTGTTCCAAACAATCCGAGTCAGTTTGTATGGCAGAGCCGACGCGATGGATGGAATCATTTATACCTCTACAAAATTGATGGAACCTTGGTGCGACAGTTGACACAAGGTGCGTGGGAAGTTATCGACGTTGCAGGATTTGATAAGAAATCAGCCAATATTTATTTTACATCTACTATCAATAGCGGGATCAACCGTGATTTTTGTGTGACTAGCATTGCTACCGGTAAAGTTAAGCGCTTAACAAGCGGCGATGGAGTACATACTTGTCTTTATAATCAAGATGCGAATTACTTCATCGATAATTATAGTTCGTTGAATGTGCCTAATGTAATGAAGTTAATTAGCCTCGATGGAAAAGAAAAGCAAACTGTTTTAACAGCTGAAAATCCATTAAAAGAGTATGCAATCGGAACAACAAAAATGTTTACGATTAAGTCAAAACTAGGAGAAGAATTATTCTGTAGAATGGTGTTGCCAGTAGATTTCGATTCAACGAAAAAATATCCGGTTATCGTTTATGTTTATGGTGGTCCTCATGTACAGTTAGTAACGAATACTTGGTTAGGAGGAGGTGATTTATGGTATCAATACATGTCAGAGAAAGGATATATTGTATTCACGCTCGACAATCATGGAAGCGGAAACAGAGGAAAAGTTTTTGAGCAAGCAACATTCCGACAATTAGGTACTGTTGAAATGCAAGATCAATTATCAGGAGTTGATTATTTGAAGTCGCAGCGTTATGTAGACGAGACTAGAATTGGAGTTCACGGATGGAGCTTCGGTGGATTTATGACAACTTCATTAATGACTAGAAATCCTGGTGTTTTTAAAGCAGCAGTAGCTGGTGGTCCAGTAATCGACTGGAGCTATTATGAAGTGATGTATACCGAGCGTTATATGGATACACCTGATCAAAATCCTGCAGGATATAAAGCAGCCAACTTGTTGAACTACGTTGATCAATTAAAAGGAAAATTGATGTTGATACATGGAACCTCAGATGATGTGGTTGTATGGCAACATAGTTTGATGTATTTAAAGAGAGCTGTCACTAAAAATGTAATGCTCGATTACTTTGTTTATCCCGGACATTTACATAATGTAAGAGGAAAAGATAGAGTACACTTAATGGGTAAAATATCTCAGTATTTCCTAGAAAATCTATAAAAAAATTAAAAATCAGTAAGCCTCATGATAAACCTCATGAGGCTTTTTTAATGCAGTTTTACGAGAGGGAAACGAAGATTTTATTTCAAAGTCTGATAAAAAGTTTAAGTGATTGTGACTAATGTTACTTTTAATACCTTTCTTTCACCTGACATTTGCATCAACAAATTACACAACATGAAGTATATAATCGTTGGTGCCGTTGCCGGAGGCGCAAGTACAGCCGCAAGACTTAGAAGACTTGATGAACATGCTGAAATAATTATTTTTGAGAAAGGAGCATATATTTCTTATGCAAATTGCGGATTGCCATATTATATTGGTAATGTAATAACAGATCGAAATAAATTATTTGTTCAGACTGCAGATGCTTTTAATCAACGATTCAATATTGATGTTCGAGTGCAAACAGAAGTAATGAGCGTCAATGCAGAAGAACATACGATAACTGCAAAGAACTTAGTTACAGGAGAAGAATATGTGGAGCGATACGATAAGCTTGTATTATCACCCGGTGCAGAGCCAATTCGTCCTCCGTTACCTGGAATAACCAACGAAGGAATTTTCACGCTTCGTAATGTAAAAGACACTGACTATATCAAAGCATATGTAGATAAAAAATCGGTTAAGAAAGCAGTTGTTATTGGCGCAGGATTTATTGGATTAGAGATGGCGGAAAACCTTCATGCTTTAGGTCTTGAGGTAAGTGTTATCGAAATGGGCAATCAAATTTTAGCGCCTGTTGATTTTCCTATCGCAGCAATAGTGCAACAGCATATTCGTTCAAAAGGAGTCTCTTTGTTTTTAAATAATGCTGTTACAGGGTTTGAAAAGTCAGGAGAAAAATTAGTAGTCAATTTAAAAACGGGAAATTCATTAGAAGCAGACGTAGTAATACTCTCTATTGGTGTGAAGCCTGATACAAAATTGGCGGTGAGTGCAGGAATAACAATCGGAGATGCTCGAGGAATTAAAGTAAATGAATATTTGCAAACATCGAATCCCGATATATATGCAGTAGGTGATGCTATTGAATTTGCAAATCCGATTACTGGTCAATCATTAGTAACCTATTTAGCAGGTCCTGCGAATAAGCAAGGAAGAATTTGTGCAAATAATATTGTTCTAGGGAATGTTCAGAAGTACAATGGTTCGATCAATACAGCAATAGTAAAAGTATTCGACATGACAGTTGCTGCTGCGGGCATGGCGGTGAAGCATTTGAAATTGTCAAACGTTAAGCATATTGTTTCAACTACACATAATGGAGCGCATGCAGGTTATTATCCCGGAGCAGGACAAATGACCATGCAAATCGCTTTTGATCCTGAATCGGGGCAACTTTACAGTGCGCAAATTGCAGGGTACGAAGGAGTAGACAAAAGAATAGATTTACTATCATCGATCATCAAAAGAAAAAGTACGATCTATGAATTGATAGAATTAGAACATGCATATGCGCCTCCTTTTTCATCGGCAAAAGATCCTGTGAATATGGCAGGATTTGTTGCGGAAAATATAATGCTGGAACGGCTTCGTGTGTTTTATTGGAATGAAATCGATAAGATAAAAGCAGACGATGTTTTTATTGATGTACGAAGAGACGATGAGTTTCAAAAAGGAAACATTAAAGGTGCAGTAAATATTCCGGTTGATGAAATTCGAAATCGTATGATTGAAATCCCGAAAGACAAAAATATTTTTATCTATTGTGAAGCGGGATTACGTGGATATTTAGCGCAACGAATTTTGTTGCAAAATGGATATGCTTCTGTGCAAAATTTATCAGGAGGATATAAGCTTTGGAAAGCCGCTACCGAAGAAGTAGCAAATGCTGAATCAACGCAAATGGCAAGTGCTTAAGAAGGGGTGTGGAAGTCAAAAAAAAATCAGTTCAGGAGAAGATGAAAAATCCTTGAATTTTCAAGGAAGTAACAAATTATGGACCAAAGTGAAATTAAAGCGACGATTAGTAATCGTTCTGCCCTAATAATCAATTGATTATTAGGGTTTATGGGTCGTGAGACTGCGTTGAGTTTTCAAGGTTTTTAAGTCGAAAAAAGCGATTGTTTGAACCATTAAGATGTTTCGCACTTTTCTTTATATTTGATAGTTCAAACAGACCCAAACAACCTAATCAATGTTGAAAAAGCTACTCCTTACAAGCTTAATTATTCTATGTGTTTCAAATCCATTCCGTGTTAGCGCACAAGACTGGGTAACGAAAATGAATGATCCCAATGTGAATTTTTATGAAGTGCAAAATTCCTTCAATAAATATTTCGCTAAGAAAGATCGATGGATAGAACGAGCAAAAAAACTCGTATTCAAAAAGAAAGGCGAATCACTTCAAGAAGAAGAATTTGAAGTGCCAGGATATTTCCAATACAAAAGATGGGAAACGTTTATGTCGCCGAGAGTAGGCCCTAACGGAGAACGTTTTGATCCTTCTACTCCTTATCGTGAGATGGAGCGATACAAACAAACTTATGGGACTTTTAATTCAGGTAACTGGCAATTACTCGGACCGGTTTCTGCTGTTCCTTCGGGAGGAAATGCAGGGCGATTAACATTCGTTCGCTTTGATCCTACTAACTCAAATATTATTTATGTGGGAGCACCAGCAGGTGGATTATGGAAATCGACAGACGGAGGTAATACATGGTCGTCGAATACCGATCAACTAGCGCAAGTAATAGGATGTACCGATATTGCAATCGATCCTACTAATACAAACATCATGTATTTAGCAACAGGCGACGGAGATGCAGGTGATACTTATTCAGTTGGGGTATTAAAATCGACTGATGGAGGAGCAACATGGAATACAACAGGATTATCATACTACATGGCAAACTATCGTCAGATAAGCAAGATTCTTATTGATCCAAATAATACGAATACAATTCTTGTTGCTACATCTGCTGGAGTATATCGCAGTACCGATGCTGCTGCAACTTTCACGCAAACATTAACTGGTTCATTCAAGGATATGGAATTTAAGCCAGGTGATGCGAATACTGTTTATGTATGTGGTACTGAATTTTACAAATCAACAAACAACGGACAAGGATTTACTAAGATAACATCAGGATTACCAGTAGCAGCTAACGTAAGTAGAATGGCAATTGCAGTTTCTCCTGCTGATCCTACTTATGTTTACATGATTGTAGGACTTCCTGCTCCTAACTATGGAACGGAAGGGTTTTATAAATCTACTAATAGCGGTACAAGCTTTACCAAGCCAAGTACACCTGCCTTAGGAACACAGCAATGGTATGATTTAGCAATTGCCGTTTCTCCAACTACTACCAATGAAATTATTCTTGGTGGACAAACAGATTTCTTGCGATCAACAAATGGAGGAACATCATGGACGCAAAACGGAGGAACAACTCACGTAGATTATCATGATATTGTTTTTACAAACTCATCAACTTATTTTATAGTTAGTGATGGAGGAGTGTTTAAGACAACAAACAGTGGAGCTTCGTGGAGTGATTTAAGTGACGGATTGCAAATTGCAGAAATGTATGGCTTGGGTCAATCTGCTACGAATGAAAATTTAATTATTCAAGGATGGCAAGATAACGGAACCAATAAATACACAGGTACTGGATGGACAAAAATTCTTGGAGGTGATGGAATGTTATGTTTCATTGATTGGAACAATGACCAAAACATGTGGGCAGAATATTACAATGGTTCATTTCAAAAATCAACGAATGGAGGAAATAGTTTTTCTACGGCAACAACTGGTATCACTGAAGCTGGAGCATGGGTAACTCCATGGATTCAAGATCCAATAAATGCAAGTTTATTGTATTCAGGATTTGTAAATGTTTGGAAGAGTACCAATGGAGGAAACTCATGGACTAAGATCAGTAACTTTGCAAATACAGCTACTGTAACAAATTTAGCAGTGTCGCCGGCAAACAATCAGGTGATATGGGCATGTAAGCCAGGTGGACTTTATAAGAGTGCTGATGGTGGTGCTACATGGACAACCATTACATCAATGCCTAGTGGAAATATTACTTATATCGCTTGTAGCAATACTGATCCTAATAAAGCATGGATTACTTATTCAGGATTTACAAATTCGAATAAAGTATTTCAAACGGATGATCAAGGAGTAACGTGGACAAATCTTTCAGCATCGATTCCAAATATTCCGGTGAATTGTATCACCTACGTTAACAACTCGAATGATGCACTTTACATTGGTACAGATGTAGGTGTATTCTTTAAAGACGCAACAATGAATGTTTGGCAACCTTTCTTTAATGGATTGCCAAATGTGATTGTTTCACAATTAGCAATATTCTATCCTACAGGAAAAATTCGCGCATCAACTTACGGCCGCGGATTATGGGAAAGTGATTTATATGTTCCTGGAACTTATGCGCCAACAGCTGCATTCGGATCGAGTCAGAATATTTCTTGTCAAGGTGCGGCAATGCACTTTAGTGATTACTCAGCAGGACAGCCGACATCATGGAGTTGGAGTTTCCCAGGCGGATCGCCATCAACCTCTACGCAACAAAATCCGATAGTATATTATAACACTCCGGGCGTATATGCGGTAACGTTAGTGTCGTCGAATGCAAATGGTACCGACTCGGTAACTTATGCAAACTATATCAACATCGCATCTAGTCCTCAGAATAATCCCGCAACTGTTGGCGATCAACGTTGTGGTCCTGGTGTCGTACATTTATTAGCAACGGGATCGGGTGCAGGTACATTACGTTGGTGGGATGCACAAGGAGGCGGAAACGTTGTAGCAACAGGAAGTAATTACTCGCCAACAATCAACGGAACAACTACTTATTATGTTGACGAAGATTTTCCTCCAGGAGCAGTTGACTATGTAGGTGAACCGGGAAATGGAATTGGTGCAGGTGCGTTCTTTACTGCTAATGATATTCGCGGATTATATTTCGATGTTACTAATCCTGTAATTTTAAATTCGGTAGATGTATTTGCAAATACATCAGGAGATCGTACCATAGAAATTTTAGACGCGCAAGGAAATACATATGCTGATACGACTGTGTTTATTCCCGCGAGTGGAGCGAATACAACCACAGTAACATTAAACTTTAAATTATATCCTGGGTCAAACTACTTCATTAAATGTAGAGGGTATGTTGATTTATATCGTAACTCAGCAGGTGCAATTTATCCTTATAACAGTACGTCCATTAACTTAACAGGAAGTAATGCAGGTTCTCCTGGTTATTATTACTTCTTCTACAATTGGCAATACACTGATATTACATGTAACACAGGTAGAACTCCGGTTGTAGCACTTGATACATGTTCAGTATCGATCGAAGAACAAGAATTGCAGAATTCAATGGAAGTATTCCCTAATCCTACGCACGGGCAATTCCATTTAAAATTCAATGCGAAGAAATCGAATAGCTATAATGTAAATATCACCAATGCATTAGGCGCAATTGTTTACCGCTCGGCTGTAGATGTAGTAGCAGGAAAAGTAGATAAGATGATTGATCTTAGTGAAATGTCGAAAGGTGTTTACATGATTAATGTTTCGGATGGAACGGCAATTGTTTCAAAACGAATAACGCTTAACTAGTCATAAATTAAAAAGCACAAAGCCTCGAGAATATCGGGGCTTTGTGCTTTGTGCTAAATATTTGTAAATTTGACCATGCCAAAGTTAGATCGCACGCAGTTCAAAATTCAAACATTCGAAGAAGCCGATAACAATAGAGAATATTGGCTTTCGAAAACACCGAATGAAAGGTTTGCTGCTGCGTGGTATTTGATATGTTGCGCATGGAATATCGATATAAATAATCCTCCGAAGTTAGATAGAACCGTTTTTAGTACTAGAAAGCATGGCGAATATCTTAAATGATGATTTTGTTGAATTCCTAGAGGCATTTAACAAATTTGACGTTGAGTATATTTTGGTTGGAGGATATGCGGTAATTTTTCATGGTTATAGTAGAACTACAGGAGATTTAGATGTTTGGGTGAATAAGACACCTGAAAATTTTCTGAAACTAAAGAAAGCTTTCTTTGAGTTTGGGATGAGTTTGTTTAATATGGATGAAAAACTCTTTCTGAATACTAATGTCAATGATGTTTTTACTTTTGGACGACCACCGGTTTGTATAGATGTATTGACGAGCGTAAAAGGATTAGAATTTAATGATGCTTACTCAAATTCTAAAGTTGTTGAATTCGATAACGTACTAGTTCGGATGATAGATTTTCGTGACTTAATGTCTGCAAAAAAAGCTGCAAACAGATTGAAAGATCAAGATGATATCGACCACTTAAAAAGAGGTCGAGAGTAGCATATAATCGTATATTGATTATTGAGGGTTTGACAATACCATTTTATAAGTATTCAAGCATCTTTCTCTAGCAATCTTATGATCTACTAACGGTGGTGGATAGCTGAAATCTTCAAATTCAGGAACCCATTTACGAATGTATTTAAAGTCGGGGTCGAATTTTTTAGTTTGCTCATAAGGATTAAAAATCCTGAAATAAGGTGCCGCATCGCATCCTGATCCTGCAGCCCATTGCCATCCTCCATTATTAGAAGCCAGTTCAAAATCGAGAAGTTTCTCTGCGAAGTAAGCTTCGCCCCATCTCCAATCGATCAGTAGATGTTTGGTAAGGAAGCTGGCAACAATCATGCGTACACGATTATGCATATAACCTGTGGCGTTTAATTCGCGCATGCCGGCATCAACGATTGGATAACCGGTTTTTCCTTCACACCAACGTTTGAATTCTTCTTCGTTATTTCTCCATTTAATATTATCGTAAACAGGTTTGAATGAACCTTTGATTACATGTGGAAAATGCCAAAGGATTGTCATGTAGAATTCTCTCCAGCATAATTCATTCAGCCAACTGAAGCTAATAGGATGAGCGTGTGATGCAAGTTTTCTTATCGATACTGTTCCGAAACGAAGATGTAATCCGAGTTTTGATGTACCGTCGACAGAAGGAATATCGCGCGTATCGGAGTAGTTCTTCAATAAAATATCGCTTACACTATTTTTTGGGAATGAGACATTACTATCGTTGGATCCCATTTCTTTTAAGCTGATAATATTTTCAGGCTTACCGTTCGATTTAAAAAAGTTGCTAAAGTATTTGTCTGTTGGGTATGATTTTAAATAAAACGAATTGAGCTTCGCCATCCACTTACGTGAATAAGGTGTGTAAACCGTGTAAGGCTTTCCGTCATCTTTTAGTACTTCATCTTTTTCAAAGATTACTTGATCTTTAAATGTTTTGAAGTTGATTTTTTTCGTTTTTAAAAATTGCTCAATAAAAGTATCGCGCACTTTCGCATAAGGCTCGTAATCGTGATTTGTAAAAACGGTTTCGATATTATATTCAGATAGTAATTCATTCCAACATTCATCGGGAGTACCATATTTGACAACTAGAGTGCTGCCTAAATTTTCAAGCGACTTTTTTAATTCGGATAATGTTTGGTGAATAAACGCAACTCTTTTATCTTTTTTATCTGAAAGTTTATCTAGAATGTTTTTGTCGAATATAAAAATGGGCAATACCGCTTGATTGCTTTTTAGCGCATGATAAAGTGCTGCATTGTCATCTAGTCGTAAATCGCGACGAAACCAATGAATGTTAACGGTTTTTTTATTTGCCATAAATATTTTTTAATGCAGATGTTAAGTCTTGGAATGAAAATACAAATCCTGATTCGGTAATTTTTTTAGAAGATACTTTTGTATCGTCGAGGACGATTGCACTTTTTTCTTTTAAGATTAGTTTTAAAATAAAAGCCGGGAAAAAAAACTGAATACTTCTTGGAGAAATGATTTTCTTTAGAGTACTTATAAATTCTGAGTGAGTTACAGGAGTAGGAGCAACAGCATTGTAAACTCCCTTATTGATATTATTCTCGATTGCATAAATAATCATGTTACAAAGGTCATCAAGGTGAATCCAGCTAACAACTTGTTTTCCGTTTCCTAACGTTGGTGCCATACCGAATTTCATTGGGAAAGATAATTCTGGAAGGGCTCCTCCATTCTTAGAAAGTACCACGCCTATTCTGAATGTGGTAACATCAATAGGGAAATTGTAATAGGCTTCTTCCCATTTCTTTGTTGTGTAGGAAAGGAATCCATCGCCTTCGGCATCATCTTCTGCGAATAATTTATCGGGATTATTTCCGTAATAGCCAATAGCGGAGGCAGCAATTACTTTTTTGATAGAATGATTTTTTGACGATAATGCATTTTTGAGCGTATCGGCAACTGCTACTCGGCTTTCGATGATTTTATTTTTGTATTCGTTCGTCCATGCTTTTGCTGCTATATTCTCGCCCGACAAGACGACTAATGAACTATACTCCATCCAACCATCTTCGCTAATACGCTTAGATGAAGGATTCCATTGAAAAGTTTTTACAGTTGATTTTCCTTGATTCCTGCTCAGCCAGGCTACAGAATAATTTTTCGCCAATAGCAATTCCGTTAACCGTTGTCCGATTAATCCGCTGCCGCCTGCAATTACTACCGATTTATCCATTGTAACAAAGCAACAAAGAAGCAATGAAAAAGTTTATTCAACTATATAGTTCGGATCGAATCCTGAGTCGCCTGGGTCGAAGTTAAGGATTGGAGCCGCTGTAGGTCGTTCGCCGAAGCGAACTTGAATGCTGAATTTCAAATAGAATGACGATGCTTGGTGGTAATCAACATCGTCTAATGATATATTGCTTCTTCCTGTTACTCCAGTTTCTCCTGTTAGCACAACAAATCGATCGGTATAGTAGCGAGCAATGAGGGAAAGCTTGCGATAATTATAGCGATAGGCGAGTGGTTGAACATCGTGAATGGTATCAGCTTTCAAATAATTATATCCCCCGAAATTATGCAACTTACCGCTCAAACTGAATTTTCTACTGAAAGTGTGTGTATACATCATATTAAAAGGAAAAGTAAGCTGCAGCTGATTTTCATTCGATAATTTCACTCCGATTCCTGCAACTGGAAGAGGTAGATCGCGGCCTTGAATAGGCAAATAAACTACGCCCAAGGTATGCCACCAACGATTGTTATGATAGAGGTGACGCCAAATCAGAGATCCGTTAAAACGCAAATAAGTAGGGTTGAAATAGAAAGATTCAGTTGGGAGGGCAATTCCTATTTGTCCGACATACAAATTTCGCAGTCCTTTTGCCATTAATCCCGTAACACTGGCTTTTCCAACGGTAAGCAATCGGTCGGGATCGAGGAAACTAATTTGCGACATTCTTGCAGATGCACCAACGTGACTCATAATAGCGAAGAAAGGTTTTCCTCCGTTAGCATCGAGCCAATCTTTCTTTTTCCAGATGGGGATGCGCATGGTGAAGTTAGCGCCGGTGAATCCGTTCGACAAGGAAGTGTCTTCAATTTGGGTAGCAGGTAGGTATTCAACATCGGCTTGCCACATAGGAGAGAGGAAGGGATGTGGGCGATATCCGCTTTGCGCGATGGAAGAAGAATGACCGAATAAAAATCCGGTGAGCAGTAAGAGGACGTAATAGCTATGAGATTTAAGCATATTTTTGCAAGGTACTAGCAATGGACGATACACAACTTGATAAATATAGACATGATCTTGCATTTTTGCGGGCTGCTGCTGCACAGACGGTCAAAGATTGTGAACGCATGGGGTTTGAAATAAGTATTGATGGCGACAAAATTACCGGAATACTTCACTTACAACTTCAATTAGAGCCATATTTGAAGCAATGGTGTAAAGAATCTAGTTCCCGCTTGGCGGCATTGTTGTATCAAATCGACTTACCGGAACACCTCATTCCCGAGAGGGGCGCTTGCTCTGATATTCCCTATTTAGCAGCGATTATTATAAAAAGAGAGTTGATAAAAGTCGTAATGCGAAAACTATATACGCCTTAAATTGTTGTACAATCAGAATAAGTCCTAAATTGCGTGGAATTAGTCACGGAATCGGAATAAAAGAAAAGAGATGAACCACTTCTCGATTAAAGATGTAGAAGCACTTACCGGAATAAAGCCTCATACCTTAAGGATATGGGAGCAGCGTTATGGGATTCCGAATCCTAAGCGTACTGCAACGAATATTCGGTACTATGACGATGAGGATATCAAGTTGTTGTTGAGTGTGTCGATGTTAAACCGACAGGGACATAAAATTTCGAAAATTACTAAGTTTTCGAAAGAAGACTTGTCGAAATTGGTGATGGAATTGACAATGAATACCGACGATAATTTGATTCAAGTAGAATCATTAACGGCGGCGATGTTTAATCTCGACGAAGTTGCTTACGAGAAAATTCTTTCAGCAAATATTATTCAATTCGGATTAGAAAAAACCTATCTCGATGTTGTATTCCCTTTTTTGGCGAGAGTAGGGATGTTATGGCAAACAGGAAGCATTAATCCTGCATACGAACATTTTATTACGAATTTAATTCGTCAGAAATTATTTGTGGCGATTGATGCGCAGCCTAAAAATCTACCTTCGGTAGCTAAGAAGTTTATTTTGTTTTTACCGTCGCATGAGCCGCATGAAATAGGATTGTTATTTGCGAATTATTTGATTCGTTCTCGTGGACATCATACTAGTTATTTAGGTCCGAATTTACCGATGGACGATTTAACTCCCGTGATGCAAATTTATAAAGCAGAATACATGTTAACGGTACTTACTACACCGATAGCTTCGCAAACACCATTACATGTTTCAAGAAAATTATCAGTTGATTTTCCGAATACAAATATTTTGATAGCGGGTAGTCAAGTGATGCAAGCAAACATTCAGTTGCCTAGAAATGTTAGGATGTTGTATTCGATGCATGATTTGATTCATCTGCTCGATCATATTAGAGGAAATTGAAAAATATAGGAGCATAAAAAAAGACCGTTGAAAGACGGTCTTTTTTTATGCTTGATTGTTGCTTATTTCCCGAGGTAAGAAAGGAATTCTTTTCTAATTTCCATGTTTAAAAATTTACCTGAATATTCTGAGGTGATTGTGCTGCTATTGATATCGCGAATGCCTCGTGAAGCAACGCACATATGATTTGCATCTATAACAACAGCCACATCTTTTGTGTTAAGTGCTTCTTTAAGTGCTTCAGAAATTTGAATAGTTAAACGCTCTTGAACTTGCGGACGACGACTGTAATAATCAACTATGCGATTTAGTTTCGACAAGCCGATTACTGAGCCAGAAGAAAAATATGCGACATGAGCTTTTCCGTAGATTGGTACAAGGTGATGTTCGCAAGTCGAGAAAACGGTAATGTCTTTTTCTACGAGCATTTGGTTGTACTTATAGTTATTCTCAAACTTCGTAACCGAAGGTTCATTTTCGGGTAGTAATCCGCTGAAAGTTTCATTTACATACATCTTTGCCACACGCATCGGAGTGTCTTTAATGCTCTCGTCGTTTAAGTCGAGGCCAAGGGTATGTAAAATGCTGCGCATATGATTGGCAATAATTTCAATCTTTTCGTTTTTGCCAATTGAAAAAGCTTTTGGATGAAGTGGTGTTTGAATATTGCCTGAATAATTGTGTAACAAGTCATCCAATAATGAGTCGTTTCCGTTTTTTAGTGAAAATCCGTTGGTCTTTATCATGATCAGTAAATGTCTTTTTAGTAATAACATGAAAGACGAAAAACTGTTTAAAAAATAGTAAAGATTGTTAAACAGTTGATTTGCCTTGCATTTTGCCTTCAAACCATGGTATTATACGAAGTAATTAGTGGTAGTGATTCTAAATAAACTAGATATATAGTTGTTATTCAATGAAATAAGTGTTTAAGTAATCTATTCAAAAGTTAAACAAAATACTTGCAAAAGATCAAATCTTGTACGTACATTTGTTCAGCTTTTAAACTAAAACATTAAACAAAATGACACAAGTCGAATTTAACCATAGAGTAAAAGATCAATATCGCCCTTTGAGGGGGTATGCTTTAAAACTGACTCAGGATGCAGAAGATGCAAACGATTTGGTTCAGGAAACTATGTTGAAGGCATTTAACAACCACGAAAAATTTGCCGAAGGGACAAATTTAAAAGGTTGGTTGTATACCATTATGAAAAACATCTTCATCAACAACTACCGTAGAATGGTGAAGGGAAACATTTTCACTGATGATACAGAGAATCAATTTTACATTAATCAATCGGTATTTACGGCGAGCAACGAAGGTGAGCGTGCCATATTGATGAAGGAGATGCATAAAGCGATTGACGGATTGAGTGAAAATTTGAAAACGCCTTTTATGATGAGTTATCAGGGGTATAAGTACGAAGAGATTGCAGAATATTTGTCGGTGCCGTTAGGAACAGTAAAAATTCGTATTCACGTAGCTCGTCAGAAGTTAAAGGAAAGTTTAAAGGATTACGGCACGCGTTTCGGATATTCTGTCGGATAAATTATTTGGATGAATAATTGCTTTTAAGGTTAACAAAAAGGCTTTGCAAAATTTATGCGAAGCCTTTTTTATTTTGTGGTATTGATCTTAAGACGGATTAGCGCTTTTAAACAGCTTTTTCTCTCCGTATTCTTCTTTATACATTTTCACCATGAGTAAAAAGTAGCTGAGTAAGAGTGGTCCAAAAACGATGCCCGGAATTCCAAACCAATTTAGTCCGATAATTACGCCTAGTACAGTTACTAGTGGATGAACATCCGCGAATTTTTTCTGT
>Ga0255345_1002574_pt1 | contig 22788 bp, 23 predicted proteins | sample wastewater_treat_6_FD_192415 | JGI IMG/M metagenome (GOLD analysis project Ga0255345, IMG submission 192415) | Wastewater microbial communities from Lulu Island WWTP, Vancouver, Canada - plant20 | ecosystem: Engineered > WWTP > Wastewater > Unclassified | place: Canada: Vancouver, British...
AGCAGTTGCTTCTGGAGTCTGGTTAATTTCCGGAGTAGCACTAGCTAGTTCTGTTGCTATTTCTGTATCATTGGTCACTTCTGCGCTAGGTTGATAATCTTCAATAGTTTGTGTGGCAGCTGGCCTAGTTTCTTGAGCTTGTCCCTCGGGGACGCAAGAAGTTAGCATCAGCGCAGCTACAGTAGCCAAGCCCAAAGCTCTATAAACTTTTGCTTTCATTTGCGCGACTTTATAGGGAAGGTCTTTTAAAGAAGCTGGTAGTTCTCGTTTATTAGTAATTGTTGGTTGTTCGTGTTCAATTTGACTCATGGTATTTATCCCTTTATGTTTCAGTCCCCGTTTGGGGATTTTTTAATTTGTAAGGGCTCATAACCTTCATTATAACAATATCACATACATTGATATTGATTTTTTCCCTTGTTTATTAAAGTTATCATCTATTCCTGCTTAATAAACCCGAAAGTCGAGAACCTGTATCCAGGTTTATTATGCCATTCTCGCTCGGCTTTTTTTAACTCTGTTTTGCTCCAAATCGCCTTATTTCATCATATATTACCCGATAAAAAGCGGGACTTGACATCAAAAACCCGAGCGACTAATTTTTCCCTTCCACCCCCGGTCTCGCTCGACTCTTATACAACCAAGGCATCCGGAGGCTCCAGCATGATCTCTTTTAATCCAGGCGTGTCAATCCGTTTTACGCACATGTCACATAATGTGTAAAACCGCACTGAGTCAACCTTCTTCTTCATTAATTTTATCACACTCTTTTTCATGGATTCAATTTGCCTGGCTTCAAGGCTTCAAGATAACATTCAAAAACACTGTATTGCACAGGCGTGCCATAGTCTTTGAGCAGGTTATGCAATTTAACCCGTCGTTTGTCATTTGAAATGTCATATACTACAACAATGAATTGCTTACCCATTGAACCTCGCCTAAATTAGCGGGTAATAAAGGGAACATAAACTTGTATCTCACCCTCTATCACCTTTCTTAACATCCGCGCTTGTACTTCAAAACATTTTTGATAACTCAAGCGAGTCTTGTATGTTGGATGAATAACTTCGGTTTGCAGGCGTTGTTGGTAGGCTTTGAAAAATTTCCTCATGGCTTGACTTTTTAAATGGTATCCTTGCCCAGCGCGTTCAAAATCACTTGGGCTCAGGATGGAACGATTTACCAAGTGCAACACTACTGAATCCGCAATAATATGCCTGAATTCTTCCATGAGATCCAATGCCAATGCAGGTCTGCCATATTTATCCGCATGCAAGTAACCCTCATAAGGATCTAATCCCACCACCTCCAGAGAAGTGATCATATTTTCATGTAAAAGCGTGTAAGCCAGACCTAATAAGGCATTAATCTCATCTTCAGGCGGATGGTGTGACCTGTTGCCGAAGTTCCAGCTCTGGTCGAGAGCCAATCTGAAGGCAGAGAAGTAAAGTCTGGCAGCCCTGCCTTCAATTCCTCTGAGATCAGCTAATGAACCGGCAGTTTTCACCTGTTTAAGAGCCTGGTGCAATTTTTTTGAAATCGCGCCATCAATTTGGGGGTGGCTGCGCCGCATCCTGGCAACCATCGTCGCCTCGTTTCGCAATTTTCCATAAATAAATCGTTTTGATATCTCCAGGCAAAAAGACTCATTTTGCCCCAGTTCGTATTGTTTTTGTCGAAGCCCAATGTTTTTCAAAGTTGGTGAAACCAATCTTCCCAACAATCTTCCTGATTGATTGATGATGGTTAAGCCTTTGCCTTCAAGAAGTAAGGACTGCATTGCCTGGGTTGTAATGCTTACCGAGCCAACCAATACAACCTGGTCAACCCGAAAGAGGGGTATTCGAATCAGGACCTCGTCATCTTTTACGACGATTAATCGTTTGTAATCTTTTTCAACCCTCGCCCCAGGTACCGTGATATATAAGGTTGCCATAACTAATCATAACCTTCTGGAATGTAATTTTCAAAAAGGGATCCATCAAAAGGACCCTTGATGATGATATGCTTCATATTAGAATCAAAGCTGTATTCGTCGCCTAAAAAAGTTACACCCAAGAACGAAAAACCTTCCTCAAAATCAGTTAAACGTGTTTTGTTAGGTTCAAAATGTAAGCCCAGTTTTGCCAGGATATCTTCTATAGCCGTGAATGCCTGCTGGGTTTCCTTCGCAGTTTCACAGAAAATGCAAAAATCATCTGCATAACGCACTATTCGCCAGCCCATCAAGCTGACAGCGCGATCGAGTTGGTGCAACACTAAGTTACAAAACAAGGGTGAGATCACACCGCCCATGCAGATACCTCTTGTATCTCCAGGTGATTTAACACCAGCCCTTAGCCATTGTCCAACCAGTCGATTTAGTATCGGGTCTGATACAGTCTGGCGGAAGTAATGCTTGATCAAGTTATGATCTAAATTGTTAAAACAGTCATCAATATCTGCATCTAATACATTTCTATAACCTGAATCACGAAGCGCGATGATATGCGCAATCGCATCTCTTAAACCACGCCCCTGCCGATATCCATAACTGCAGTTGAAGAAACCCATATCAAAAAAATCATCAACTATCCTTAAGACTGCTCGCTGCAGCACTCTATCATTAACTGTCAAAACGGAAATTGTTCGATAGCCTCCACTTTTTTTAGGGAGTTTGAAAGTCCTGTAAGAAGCAGGTTTATATGTATTAGCCCAAACGGACCCTGCCAAGGTGTACAGATTCTCCTCCCAATTCCGACGCCATCGTTTGATAGTAACCCCATCGACACCTGCCGCGCCTTTTTTCTGGGCGACCTCCTCCCATGCCGCCCGCATATTATCATGCGAAAGCACTTGTTTAATCAAATTCATTGGTTCTCTGCAAGTTCCATTTGGGCAAATAATGTTTGTTTATTCTACAGACAAAAATAGTATGATCAAATTCGAACGTTCCGGAGCAATTCCGAAAACCAGGGCAGAACTTTACAGACTCTTTGATCCTATCACCATAACTTACTATTATCATTTGCGGTAGGCATGGCTCTGATTAACCCTGCGCGTCTGTCCCAAACCCAAGGCTGTTTTGGCACCTGTTCCAGCGTAAAACGCAAATGCAGACAGCACCTTGATTACGTGTAACCAATATGGATCTTTTTCCTGAATGTTGAAAGTACAGTCACCCACGCCGCCCACCAGCGTTGCTTTGCCGTATCGCACGGCGATCGACTGCATTTTATAATAGCTGACCGCAAGGGCTGATTCAGCAGTTTCGAGCAGGGATTCAGAAAACTTAATCGGTGCAAACGCGTTCCAGGTTTTTAACCACGACCGCAACGCCAGCGCCGGCAAGACATATGGCATGTGCACTCCGCGTGTATGGAAGGTGGTGGGAGAAATAAACTCCATCCTGATAATCCGGCTCACTTCTCCCATCAGTTCTTTTTCGATCAGTTCACTGTAATTGATCCAACCAGCCCATGGATGCTTTTTTGCTTCCCAGATTGCTTCTTCAACCTTAAATGTCGCATCGCCTACCTGAATTTCTACCGGCAGGGTCTGCAACAATTTGTCAACCATGAAAAGCGATATCTCTGGAGATAGGCTGGTTATTCGAAACCATACCTCAGAATTTTCTGGCAGCAAGACCGTACCACGATCCGCCAGCGAAAGACCATTCAGGTTTGAAACGGTGTAAGGCTTAGGCACATCGGTTTTATCGTGAAGTGCGGCTGAAAGCTCAGGTTGGATGATTCTCACCCAACGAAGGAACTCTGCCGCCATTGCCCGACCCTGGTCTGCTGCCATGCTGGCTGGACGGGGATTGCGCAGCTTGATCACAAGAGAAACAAGGTCAGGTGTCATAGGTTCAAAGGAGTGTTTGTCGGCTCGGGCAGCAAATCCAGGTCAATAATGATTTCGCGCTTTTGATCGTCAATGATCAACCCTCCCAACTCAACCCCTTCGCGCATCAAGTCGCAGCGCAAGATTTTGTAGGGACTGCACATCCCTTTCAGAAAAACAGGCATATCTTCAGGGATATCTGTAACCTGCTTGATTTTTTCCGGGGTAATCGGGATTTTATCCAGTTTCACCACGTTGGCATGCTTGATTGTTATTGTCCAGCGACCGTAGCGCCAGTTGATCCACCACTTCAATATGGTTCTGGCAAACAATACACCAGTAATTGTAACGATTAACTCTACCAGCAGTCCGTCTAATAATGAATGGAAAATGGGGCTTTGAGAAAAAAACATTTGACAACTCCTTATCTCTGTTCGCGGGCTTGCTCTCGTACAGCCTGGAGGTTAATGATCTCTGCCACTTCAAAAACAGGAGGGACGCTCTCGGCGACAGGACGGATTCGCAGGATAGCAGGAAAATATCCCATGCGACCATGCAATTCAGCCAGCAAGGTCAAAGCAGCGTAATTATAGGAGGGCGGGTTGATGAGGATCGGTTTTGTCTGCCAATCTTCAACAGAAAAATCAATTGAATCCACCAGCACCCGGATCTGCTCAGCGAAGGACTGGGATTGTGAAAACTGACAGGGAACTACAAGGCTTGATTCAATTTTACGCTGGGTAAGAGCTTCTACCTGTTCAAGCTGCTTGGCTGTGATAGGGTGAGAAAAATTAAGTAGTATCATGAAAATCCTATTTGCCTGTTAACCTTGTTTTGATTGTATTTACTAAGAGAGCTTTATCATCATCAGATAAGGTATCATCTGCTTCTGCACTGGGTAATTTGATTGAAATAATACCGTATTCCCTAATTGCATCTTTATGATGCGAGTGCAACTCGTTGGAGTGGATGATAAATTTATAGATATAGCTGCCCAGGTTTTCAGATGTGGCGACACTGTTTAATTGGTCAATTGCCCTTCGTTCAGCTTTTTTCTTGATCTCCGCAAAACCTACCACATTTTTATACCGTATCGCAAAATCAATTTCAACATCAGGCGATGAAACAGGGTAAATACTTCTGATCAATTCATAATCTTCCCCTAATTGTGTTATGGTTATCGGTTTTTTTTGAGCTTTATCAAGGATTAACTGCCTTTCTTTGACTTCGCCTTCACCAAAATTGTTAATAAGTGCTCCAATGACATTATTTTCATAATCTTTTCCCTTAGAGTTTTTCACCGATTTAAATTTGGTGAGATAGAGCCTTAAATATTGATCCAGTGATAGGAAATTATCGATTGTTTTCTTATCATCGAAAGTTAATTGCCTATTTTCAAAATGGTAATAATGCATTAGACTTTGATTATCTTCCGACTGGTAATAAAACGCCTTGGCAGACCTTTGCCTGGCAAGTTCAAAAGCAGCCAAGGACATTATCTTTGTTCCGCCTGTGAGGTTAATGATCAGTTCATCGGTATCGCTGCCATTTTCATTAAGATAATTAGACAATTTTGTATATATGGCTTGAAAATCATAGGCGCTATCGATTTCCTCTAGTGCAATTGTATTGATTTCTAAAACCTTTTCAACAACACTTTTTATATTCTTTGCAACCTCATGTGTCCTATCTGAATAAACAAGAACCAGGTGATCGGGAGATATTTCCTTGAGCGGAAACACGTTCGGTGCAGGTTGACCCCCCACAAGACATATCATGATTTTCATATTCTACTCCTCATATTCTATGAACAAATGGATCATAATGTTTCGTTAGCTATCTGGCATAAATCTTTAAACACACTGCTCGCATCACAAATCAAGCTGGCAGCGCTTTGCGCGTTACGACGGTGACCGCAATGGGCAATGTCGTTGCGCATTTGGGATAGTTTTGACCAGTTTTTGATCACCATTTCAGGACAGGCAGCGCTTGCAGCGCTGAGCTGAAGTCAGCAGCGTCAGCTTCTCCCGAATCAGACAATATCCTCGCCGCATCATTAAATTGCTTTTCAACCTTTTCGCGTTGAATCCGGTCATGAAAAGGAAATATCCGGTTAACCGCCATGAAAGCAGAGATCAGCCATTCGCGCATCAATAAAGTCGCCTGGACAGCCTGTTGATGCGCCAGATACCAGCCAATCATATCTAATTGTCGCATCAGGTTCGGGAGGGCTGCCTCGGGTTCCAAGGGCGATTCGAGGGCAAATTGCCCGTAAGATTTTCTTACCCGATCTACCAACGCTCCAAATGGGGGCGCTGTTTCTGTTATGCGCTCCTCCGAACTTGTCAGAATTTTTGATACAGCTAATCCCGATGTCATCGTCTCAAAAGGTCGTACCATTAGCAATGCCTGCGACATCTCTTCGATTCCATCGGCTGCAGAACGCAGATCTTTTCCCAACGCCCGGGCTGATTCGTCCTTTCCCATTTGCAGACCAGGCGGCATTTTTTCCTTCAACAGCGCTGTTAATGCCTGCCCATCCCCTGTGGTGACGAACCGGTCGGTAGCGGTCAGCCAGTCCAGCATTTCGACAAATTCGGAAAGATCAAAAACCGGCGCAGGAATGCCTTCCCTGGGATTTCCTAACTCAAAGGCGCCGTAGTAGATCGCTTCAATGCTCACGTTGCGGGCGATTTTTAGAAACGAGGCAAACAGAAGCATCAAGAAAGGAGTTGAACGTAAACCCTGTGTAATATCAAAAATGACGCAGTCTCCCTCGTCAACCTGACCGAGGATTATCCCAAATAATTCCCAGAGTTCTTCGGTGGTATTGCCTGTGGGGATATCGACCGGGGTTATTCTTTCATCATTCAGACCTTCCAATTGAGGCCAGGTAACTTCCCTGGCCTTTTTTGTTACAAAAACAAGCATTTTGTCATAGCTGGTAAACTGGCGCAGGGCTTCTGGGAAAACTGATCCAGGATAGATTTTCCCGTTATGCAGGTAATTGGTTTTGACCAGGTTTCCCTCCCTGTCCTTGATCAGGGTAGCGCCTAAGAAGGTGATTATTTTGCGCATTTAGCCATCCATTTATTTGTGTAATACACGCTTAATCTTTTTCCAATAAGATCTTCACATCTTGCGCCTGTGGTTTACCTTTATATGAACCCATGACATATTCTAATACCTGGCCTTCCTTCACTTTGCATTGTCCAGGCATCTGGCTTTTGTGTACGAAATCAGTTCTTCCACCTCTGGCTCGGCTTATGAAGCCATAATTGCCTCCTTCTCTAACATCAACAACAGTTCCCCGGAATTGTCCTGCAGGTGGTATCTCTTTTATCAGCCTGGTTTTCTTAACCTCATAAGTCTCGGTAGTCATCGGAGTAACCTGTGCAGGTATCCGCTCAGCCCGAGCATTACCTGAATTCCAGTTTTCTTTAAACCTTGGGTAAGCACACTCTTTGTCGTCCACAAATTTCATCCTGCCATAACCGCTGTTGGTCTTGGCGCCTACGCCTTCATTCATTAAGGCAAGGCGTAGAATCTCCATCGCGACAGGTTTAGCCTTTTCATCGCCAGAGATCGCGATCAGGAATTTTCCATGGACTGAGATGAAGGGAATGATATTTGGGCTGTCCCAATCTGCGGGAGGAACGTCATCTCCCTTGTTGTAATTTTGGTGATGCCCTGTCACGACATCCTTTTTCAGCGGTTGAGTGTTGGTGCTCTCAGGGACGAGCAAGGCATCGTGGAAGGTGACATAGCCAGCGGTTTTGCCAGTGCCAAAGATGGCTTTGTAGGCACCTGTGCCTTTCTTCCATTCAGCACCCATGTTGCTGTTGGCATAATGGGCGGCAAGCCCTTTGAGGGCAGTACCTGGAATAAGGGGGACACCGTAGGTGTGATGCAGAGCAATGCTGACCTCGGATGCACTTTCAGCACCCAGGTTTATGACCATTCTGCCAAGTGTTTCAGCAACCTCGATGGCTGAACCAATCTCCTGGAGGCTCGCAACCCACCCGTTGTAGTAATTAACATACACTGGATCAACCTGTTGCGATAATTTCGTGATGGAAGCCATCAATGCCTGGCCAGGTTGGTCTAATCCACGGTTCAAGTATTTTTGAAACCATAGACTCAGATTAGCGCCCTGGTTTGGCAGCTCTACGCGTGGATCCGGAATGATTCGGAGAGATCGAGTTGGCATGAAAACCTCCTAATCGTCGTCATCTTCTGCTGCAAGAATCTCGGGCCAGGTTGACTGGGCGAAACGCTTGAACCAGGTTAGGGCAATCACACAGCGACGCGTCAGGTAGCGATACTCAGCAAAAGGCAGGTCAATGCACGCCGTCATGAGAGCAGCCTTGTCTGCAAAACCTAAAACATGGGCGAGATCTCCAAGCAATTCTTTGGGAGGGTCTTCTTTACTATCCTCAATAAAAGCGAAGGATTGAAGCAATCCGGCATTCTGAACAAGAGCAGGCAGTTTCAACGCCATCTTGCCATATTTTTTCTTGAAATCGTCATTTCTACCAGCCGCATTGACGTCTGAAATTTTGTCGTAAACACTTCGGGCAAGTTGTTGATTCAAATTATTCATGGCTGCACCTCGTTTTCTGAGGTTTCAGGGATAAGGTATAGCTTGCATAAACCTTTTCCGACGGTTGCTCCGCCACCAAACTGTACTGGTGTTTTAACGATTTGAGAAAGACCGTTGAAAACAGTATCCGTTGATGCCTTAACCTGCTTTGCAACCACCAGTGAAATCAAGATTGTTTCTGCTGGGAGAGATTCCTCGTACCAAAGGGCTTGACCCGAGGCGGTTTTTGTCTCATCGTCGATACTGATGCGGGGCGTGACCTCAGTCCCAGTTTCAGAAAAGTAGGATAATACATCGTCGGAAACAATGCAAAATCGTTTCTTGAAGTCATCCTGGTTCGTTTGTATGGCTTTTGCCAGCCAATCTGCCCAGGCATCTACCCGCGGGTCCGCATCCGAGACATCGATCTGCAAATCTTCCAGGATGACATTGTCAATATCTTGTGCAATTTTGAGAACAGAAGTTTCTGTCAGCATAACGTTGTTATTGGTTGGCACTGGCACAGCGACTGGAAAACCCTGGATTCGACTCATCTTACAATCACGGATGAAACGATTTAGGATGAAGGGCGAAGTCACCCAGGCAAATACGCCTGCCAATGATCTGACTGGCAGCAAAAGAAGCCTGCCATCCATCAAGGAAACCGACCCCGCGTAAGGCTCAACTGCTGATGTGGTTTGTCCAAAGACTTCTTCAAGATAAGGGATTTCTTCCAGTTTCCAGTAATCCCGTAAAACGCCTTTTATGGTCGAACCGGGGAGATACGGCAAACCTGTTGCTTTTTCACGGGAAACGGGTTGATCGATGACACCGACACCTTGACCGGTGCCTGGTTGAAGTGAAGAAAGTGCCTGGATAAAGAGTAATTTTGTTTCCATTTGTCCTCCTTTAATTTATATATCTGAGAAATCCTAGTAATGGGTTAGTTTCACGACCTAGACGGTTTAGCGGTTCGATATAACTTGCGTCGGCAGGTGTTAATTGAGTCGATGGGTTACAGAGAACAGCATTTTCTTCGCCCACTACCGCCAACCCACCTGGCGGGGTATATGGCTCATCCTCCGTGTTGACTGTATCCCACTCAAGCAAGACAGCCATGCCAGCAAATCCGGATGAGAGATGAATAGGACGGATTATCAAGGGGCTGGCTAAACGATCAATGCCGTCTACACCCTGGATCGTAGTTTCATCAGGATCTTGAAGCCCATTGGGATAATCTTTAAAATGAATAATGATCGGCAGTCCAAAAACAGCCCGCGGCGCTTTACCATGTACTTGATGTTCAATTTCGTGACGAAAAGTCTCTCCCGGGAAGCAGGCTCTGATCAAATCAGGTTCTGGCCAGTGACTGCGTTCTCTTCCAGGTCTGGATTGACGGAATCTCTTGTATTGATCGATAATATTTCTCAGCGCTTCGATTCCTGTTGTTTTATCATTCTGCCTGCTGGTGAGTTTATAATTGAGTCCATGACTCATGTGGGGGACACCTGCAGGAAAATCATCATCTTTGATCCATTTATTTAGATTCTCATTTATTGATCTCTGAAAACTTTCTGCTGACTGTCGTGTCTGAGAGTTTCCGTCAACTTGAATACACTCAATCGCGCCCATCCCTCTGCGGGTGCGGGCTCCGATACCCCCAAAAGTCTGCCATGCCCACAGTGCGGCTTCGACCTCGTCTTTTACGCTATCCGGATACTCAAGAACTACTGAGAATTGTATATTTTCCGTCAATGATGCTCGGGTAAGGCGAAGTGGAAAAGTAACATAGGCATCTCTTGAATTCATTGCCCCGACATTTGCAATTTGTTCACCATGAAAATTCGTTGCTTGAAATTTAGTGCCCTTTTTGGTGACATTGACAGTAATCTTTACCTGCGATGGTACTTTCGTTGAACCCCAAATTGAGTTTTCTTTCTCGCGCATTGCTGTTATGGTACTGCCATTGCAGTTGCCGCGAAGAGCACGCCACCAGAAACGCAAATGACCACGAATTGAACTTCCTCTGATCAATGTAACCGGGTCGTTGACGTTCGCTTCGACACCGCCACCCCATAACGGAGTTATGACATTGTAGGTCCTGGTTGTGATTGTCCATCCGGGTTTTTGTACTGAAATGGTTTCGGGAAAATCAAAGTCCAAGGGTTTCTTTCTAGTGATCATCAGATTCCTCCATATTCATACTTCGCAGTTTGCCATCCCAATTGCCCAGCAGTGAAAAACCGTATCCATCTGAGTTCATTCGAGGGTCATCACCTATGGTTTGCCCCCAAACTTGGTTTATGAATTGTTTTCTTTTATCAAGGTTGTCACTTAATCTTAGTCACTTAATCTTAGGAAAAAGACGCTTCCGGCTGGTACCAGGTGCTTCGTGGCTTTGGGTCTCTTCTTTTGGTAGTCCCAACCTGAGACGGTTTGAAAACGATTGTTGATCGTGGCAATCACTTCAGCCCCTAAGCCAGTCAGGGTATTGCCGGAAAGGTTTGTTCCACCGAAGTAAGCAGGCGTAACCAAAAGGAGGCGACAGTAGCCACTCTTGACGATCTCATCCTGAATGTCTTGCGGGCAATTTTGAAACGGCAAATCTGTCTTTAGTGGAAGCCAATCAACAAACCGTTTTTCACCACCAAGTGGACTGAGTGCTCCGCCCTGGATGTCGAGATCTGATATTACAACTAATCCAAATCGTCGGGTTTCTTGGAGCATTGAGTTCGATACGGTTTTATAGTTAAACTCCACGCCAGAGGTTTGAAACAGGGCTCCTTCTTTTGCAGATTGAAGGCTGTTCTCCATCGCCACGTGGATTCGATATTGAAGTGGGAGATGATCTATGCCAACCGTGTGAAGTTCCACGTCGCTTTGACTGATGGGATTACGCAACCAGTCTACTAAAGCTGTCCAGTTCCAAAAAGAAGGTGGGGATCTAAAGGGCTTTGGCTTGATGATTTTCTCAAAACCACACAAAACCATATCCTTACTATCCAACATGACATCCTCTTGAGGGAGCATTGGTTTTAAGTCATAGAGGTCAGCCTCTTTCTCGCTCTTGTCATTGGTCTCAAAAAAGACTGCGTCTGCTGGTGCCGGGAAAAACCATGAAATAACATTATCAAAAACGTCTAACTCAACCAGGAACGGAGCACAAACGCTATAATTGTCATTAATGAGACTTTCGTCGAAAACATCAGTAGTTCTGTCAGTCCACGCCAATGTCCTTGTCGCTCCGGATACTGTCCCAGGATAAGGTAGCGGCAGAGTTTCAGCGCGGCTGCCAGGCGCGGCAGTAAAGGGTTTTCCATTACGGAAGATTAGTGGATCTCTTGGAGATATCAACCAGATAGTAGTTTCAGACAAATTTCACCTCCTTTTTTAATTCGTGAATTCACTAGCAACGATGATCTCGTCAGCAATCTGAGCGACAGGGATCTCATCAGTTACGATCCAATCCTCGAGCTTCTGCTTCAAACGCGTATCCAACGGCTTGTTCGTATCCGAGTGTCGTTTCCTATTGATAATTCGAACAGCTTCTTTGGCAATTGCATCCCTATGTGCCTCATTTGTTCTCAAGTCAAAACCCTTAAAATCTTCAGCCAGTTTTTTGAGCTCATAACCCACTCCCTGCCCAAGCAAGTCTGCCTTAATCCAGCCCTTGAGGATAAGCAGGCGATTTGTGAGTCGTCCCCAACAATCAGTAATTTCCGTTTCCGTTCCGCTCCTTTTACTTAATACGACTGTGAGAGCGTTTTTTGAAGCTGTCTTTTTGGATTTCTTTTCTGCTTCACGAGCCAGTCTCATTACCTCGTTTAGCGGTGTGAGGTGATGGGCAATCACAAGACCACCAGATAAGGTTGTTTCGATTTTTTTTGAGAAATCTCCATTTATGAAGGAGACAAATTCAAGAGCTGTGTGGAGCGGTAAATAGGCAAGAATGTCCTCCCCTCCAGCATAGATACATGTCCCCTTATATTGTCCGTTGATGACCAGAGGTAGATTCTCTGCAAATTTACTCAGGTTTTGAGAAAGGAGGCTGTGGGAATCTATATCCACCAAATTGTTGATAAGTTTACCCATATTATCCCCATCAGCGATAAACAAGGAATAATAAGGATAAGGAACTGCTCCATTAAACACTTCTTTTAAGCGGCCATGGTGCTTTTCAAGAATCTCTTTCTGATTTGCATTCTCTCCAAGGTACTCCTTAAACCGACTTTCAAAGATCAAACTGGCATTCTCAGAAATTTCTTCGGGTAGGACATCTTCATCTGTTAGCATCTTTTTCAGGTCATTTATCAGGTTCTTTTGATCTGATTCTTCGAGAGTGCTCATCAACGGAGCAGCAGCTACGTCTGAAGTGCTGGCAAATTTTGGTTCGTCTCCAAGCCTGCCGAGCCGTTTGAGCAAATCGACCCCTGAGAGCCGTTCAGCCCCTCTTGCGCGGTAAACTTTGTAGAGAAATTGAGTCTGCTTACTGGAATTCTTATAATATTTTTCTGGAATAACAGATTCCCGGATTCCATCCAGCGATGATTTGGGGATTTCCTCGCCATCACCAAGCGTGAAATCTCTCGTGTTTTTCCGTGCGGCTAAAAGTGCTTCAGCAAGATCGCGAGCCTTTGGGTAATCGCCTTCTTCATATGATACAGCCACCCAATAAAACTCAAGCAGGTCCTCGATTTGTTTTTTGGGGAGACTTGGGAAAGTAAAGAGGTCGTTTAAACCTACATTTTGTTTCTCAGCCTGTTTGAGAATGTGACCTGATGATTCGTCCCATAATTTGAGCAATCGATCTTGCGCCGACTTCTTTATTGTCCCAGCGAGGTCATAATCAAACTTATCGAATACCGCGCTGACACGATTTGGGCAATTGAATGCGGAATTATCGTCCAGGTCATTTGGTTTCACAGGTTTTGGGAAAATCAGTTTTCCACCAATACCATCAATCGTCTTGGCTACTGACTTAGCGAGTTCGCTCAACATCCAGGATCCATACCAAAGATCACGGCTTCTGCGGGCGTTTACGATAAACTCTTGAACGGGTCCTATGGAACAGAGAAAAATTGTTTTCACACTATCCTCCTGATCAACATAATTTACTGACGTGAAAAATAATAGGTATGCAATTTTCAACAACCAGATTATTGGTAATTCAGTTTCTACACAAATTTTACCTCCCCTAATAGGAATCATCTGTGAAGAAAAGAGGCTGTCTGTGACAATTAACTATTCCATATACATTATACTATCGTTTTTTGATTATTTTTATAGAGACTCAGCGCAGGGCAATTGCATCTAAATGAGCATCTATACTCAACTATCCCCCATAGCTTTAAGAGTTTTCTCAAAATTTCATACAACATCCTTATATATTATTATGTAAAGCCTGTTTTAATTGATCAATCATATACACAGGCTTTTTGGTGGCTGTTCCCTCCTTTCATCCTGCACTAATCGCCTCACTCGTTCATTAGATATCGAAAAATCTGTTCAGATAATCCCATGCTTAGATCATTTTGGTGTTTTCTCTATAAAATGAGATGCGTTTGCCCTGAGACTCAGCAATGTTCCTCAGCCTGCTCCCCAATGTGATCAATCCATTGGTGTAGATAGTATTCATACGAGTCGATCGTACGCTTACTTAAGCCCTCTGCTATCTTGAAAGTGAGGAAACCATCGACAGCTTTTGACAACAGAATTGATGTATGTGAGTTTTTGAGCCCGGCGAACAGTGGTTCATTATTAAATCCTCCGATTCAAAAATGTTGGCAACCTCTGTACGCGCAGCTAACAAAACTAGAGTATTGCGTACTCTGGCTGCTTGCGCCCTGATTAGGGTTCCTTCTCAATAGCGGGGAGCGGACATTGCCCCCTTTCGGAGGTTCAAATCACCCTGTATCATGGGAGTATTCTTGCTAAGATTTAGGATAATGTGGATAATGTTAAGGATAAGACAAAGACCAGTCGCGAGGCTGGTCTTTAGTAGCGGGGAGCGGATTCGAACCACTGACCTCCGGGTTATGAGCCCGACGAGCTACCTCTGCTCTACCCCGCATCGGAATTAGAAGTATATAACTAAAAGGTCAATCTGTCAAATCCAACCTCAAATCCAACCGCAGAGAAACCAGGCGATTGCATCTGAATAGTTGGTTTAGTTCTTCAAGAAAGAACAGGGCAAATTGGAAGAGGGCTATTGCGGTTGGAGCAATAGCCCTGAGTCTTAAACCAATTCAATCCAGATCGAAGACTTTCCCCGGGTTCAGGATGTTGTTGGGGTCGAGGGCTTTTTTGAGCAACCGCATCAGCGCGATCTCGCGCGGGTCGGCAATTTCCTGGTAGTAATCCTTGCGCTTGATGCCGATGCCGTGTTCACCGCTCAATTTCCCGCCGAGCGCCATCACCACCGCGTAAAGCCTCCGCACAACTTGATCCTCCAGCCTGTACCACTGGTCGAGGGGCATCTCGGGCGGTTTGATCAGGGTGGTATGCAAATTGCCGTCGCCCGCGTGTCCGTAGGACGGCATGGAAATCTGAAATTCCGCGGAAAGCTTCGCGATTTCTTCCATGAGCGCTGGAATCTGCGCAATGGGAACCACAATATCTTCCAGACTCTGATGGGGGGAGTAGAGCTTGAAAGCCTCCGCAATATTGCGGCGCACCGCCCAGACTCTCTCCTGCGTGGTGTAATTATCCGCAACATAGACCTCAATGGCTTTGTTTTCCATGCACAAATCGCCAATCGTTTCCGCTTCGCCATCGACCTGATCCTGGGTGGTTCCATCCACCTCGATAAGAAGCATCGATCCGCAATTTTCGTAGGTAAGATGCTCATTCAGGTATTTGCAGGAGGTCTCCACGGAGAGGCGGTCCATAAACTCGACCGATGTCGGGACGATGCCGAGCTTGCTGACGATCATCGGCACGACCTCGATCGCGCTCTGCACATCGGGAAACAGCACCAGCAGATCGGTTTTCGCTTTCGGCAGCGGCATGAGCTTAATCGTCGCGCTGGTCACGACCCCCAGCGTCCCTTCAGAGCCGATGTAGAGGCGCTTCAGGTCGTAACCGGAGACGTCCTTGACGACCTTCCCGCCGAGTTTGAGGATATCCCCGGTAGGTGTGACCACTTCCATACCGGTGATGTAGCGGTCGGTCACGCCGTATTTGATCGCCTTGCCGCCGCCGGCATTCTCAGCGATATTCCCACCAATCTGGCAGGACTCCAGGCTCATCGGATAGCCCGCAAAGAACAAACCGGCATCAGCAACGATGGCATTGATTTCGTTGGTCACGATGCCGGACTGCACTTCGATCATCATGTTTTGCAGGTCCACGTCCAAAACGCTGTTCATCTTCTCAAAGGTCATCAGTATCCCGCCGTGCAGTGGGATCGCTCCACCCGAAAGCCCGGAACCAGCGCCGCGCGGGGTTACCGGAATAAGGTGCGCGTTTGCGAGTTTCATGATATCCGCGACTTGCTGCGTGCCCGTGGGGGTCACGATCACTTCAGGCATCCCCGAAAACTGGTCTTTTGGCGTTTCATCGTGGGAGTAGGCTTCCAGTTTCTCTTCATCCAGGATGACGTTCGAGGCGCCGACAATCTGCCGGAGGGCGTCTGCGATTTGAGGGGTAACAGGGTTGTACTTGGTCATGATTTTCTCTCCTCAAGCCGGGCGATCAGCTCAGGCAGCACCTGAAAGGCATCCCCGACTATCCCGAAATCCGCCACCTGGAAGATGGCGGCGTTGGGGTCTGTATTGACCGCCACGATCGTTTCCGCGGTTTTCATACCCGCAAGGTGCTGAATGGCTCCGGAAATCCCGACTGCAATATAGAGTTTGGGCAGCACGGTCTTTCCGCTCAAGCCGACCTGCTGGGAATACTTAGCCCAGCCCCGGTCGACCGCGTCGCGCGAGGCGCCGACCTTTCCGTTCAATCGCTTTGCCAAGTCGTGGAGAAGGCGGAAGTTATCCGCTTTTTTCATGCCTCTCCCACCCGAAACGATCACATCGCTGTCCTGCAGATTGCTTTCGTCAGCCGCCTCCGCTTCAAAGGCAAGCAGCCTCACGCGTTTATCCACTAATTCAGGTTTCAGGTTTATCTGCTGGACATCCCCGGCGCGCCTGGCATCCGCGGGCAGAGCCTGGGTGGAACGCGGTCTCACCGTAGCCATTTGCGGGCGGTGGTTGGGGGTCTTGATGGTCGCGAGGATGTTGCCGCCGATCGCCGGGCGGGTTTGGAGCAGGTCGCCGGTGTTCATGTCCACCTGCAGGTCGGTACAATCCGCCGTCAAGCCAGTATGGAGGCGCATGGCGACATGCGGCATCAGCGTGCGCCCGTTATTGGTGGCAGCCGCGAGGATGATATTGGGACGAAACTGCCTCACCAGGTCCATGAGCACATTGCTGTAGGTCTCCACGATGAAAGCATCCAGAGCGTCATCCTGCACGCTCAGCACCAGGTCCGCGCCGTGGTCAATCAGAGTGCGGAGTTCGGCATCACTGACATTCGCGCCGATCAAAACCGAGACGAGCTTCTCGCCGCTGGCATCTGCCAGGCTTCTGCCCCTGGCTAAAAGCTCATACGAAACCGACTTCAGTTTGCCGTCGCGGGCTTCGGCAATGGTCCAGACATTCGAATATCGCTCACTCATATCAATTGCCTTTCTTCCAGGAGGGCTATCAGCGCGTCCACTGCCGCGCCTACGTCTTTGTCCTCTTTGATCGTTACAATCCGACCATTTCGGGTGACCTTCGGCGATTTGGTGCTCACGACTCTGGTTGGCGAACCTTTGAGACCAAGGAATTCTGGTTTGAGCTCCAGTTCGCCGGCTGTGAGCACCGGTATCTCAACAGTTTTTGCCCGTTTCTTGCCGCGCAGGGTGGGCAGACGCGGATAACTGATCTCCTTTACGACCGTCAGCAGGCAGGGCAGGGGCATTTGAAGAGTTTCGACGCCTTCTTCCACCGAGCGTTCAACAGTGATGGTCTTGCCCTCCGGGTCAAGCGTATTCACTTTGCGCACGTAGGTCGCGAGGGGAAGATCCAGGGCAGCAGCAATGTTCGGACCAACCTGACCGGTGTCGCCATCTGTGGCGCGTTCCCCGGTCAGGACCAGGTCAAAATCTCCAAAATGGCGGATGGCGCTGCTCAGCGCGTAAGCCGTCGCCCATGTGTCCGACCCGGCAAAGGCACGGTCGGAGAGTATGACTCCGTCATCACAGCCCATGGAAATGGCTTCCTTCAGCGCCTTGACGGCATTAAGCGGTCCCATCGTGAGGACGGTCACATGCGCGCCAAATTGTTCTTTGAGCATGAGGGCGGTTTCGATGGAATAGAGGTCCAGGGGGTTCACGATACTAACGACTCCCTCGCGCACCATGGTACCGGTCTCGGGGTCCATGCGGACATTCCCTGTCTCGGGCACTTGTTTGATGGGAACAATGATTTTAAGCATACACATTTACCTTTGGAAGCCTTTCGAGCGATCTTGCGTTATTGTACTGCAACAATAATGTCCCTGGACGAAAGCAGCTACACGGACAGTGCAAAACAAGGGCGGACTTTTCGATGTTCATTGAGAAATCTCCACAAACAATCGTATTTTAAAGGAAAGAGGCTGTTAATTATTGCCGGATTTTGTCAATTCTTTTGGAAATCCCGATTCTTAATCTATACTTTTGTTATGGGAAAAAACTTCTTACGTATTGATGACCGTCTGATCCACGGACAGATTGTGATGGCGTGGTGCAAGGCACTTAACATCAAGGAAATCGTTGCCATTGACGACAAGCTGGTTGTCAACAAGACCCTCCAATCCATCATGCTGATGGGCATCCCTGCGGTATACAAAAAAGCGATCGTTTCTTCTGAGGAAGCCCGGAAAATACTCGCGCAAGAAACAGCGCACAACCGTCTTTTTGTGACCAGGTGGCCCCAGGATCTGCGTAAGTTTATGGAAGAGCTTTCTTTTCTGGATACGGTCTATATCGGGAACGCCGCAAAGACCCCGCTTTCCAAGTACAATTTTTCGCGTGAGGGCGGGAGTGTCTTCTTTGCCAGTGATGAAGACGTTGAACTATTCAATGAGCTGACCCAACAGGGCATTAACCTGATTGTCCAGACAGTCCCCAATGCCCCCGCGAAGACCTGGGCTGAGGCTCAGAATACTTTGCGACCAATTTAGCAGGACGAGAAGAAGTTTTTTTACTTCTTCTTTTTTTATCAAAAATCATTTCATTTTCTAAGGAGGTATTTGTATGTCAGTTTTACAAATGGTACTGATTGCGCTGTTTATCTATCTCGGCGCAATTGGATCCATCGTAGGCAATACGATCGGTTGGTACTGTCTTGGTCGACCGCTCGTTGCGTCTTTCGTAGTGGGTCTGATTATGGGTGATGTGCAGACCGCGATGTTAGTTGGGGTTCCCCTTCAGATTGCGTATCTCGCCAACGTCACTCCCGGCGGTGCTGTTGCATGGGATCTTTCCTACGCCACCTACATCGGCACAGCCACCGCTCTCGCACTTAAAGGTACTGTGGCTTCAACCCCAGCCCTGATCGGTCTCGCCTTCACTGGCGCCGGTTTGGGCGGTGTGGTCGGCGGCACCATGTGGGGTATCCATTATTCTTTGGATGTCTTCCTCAACCGCTGGGCGGAACGCCTGGCTGAACAAGGCGAGACCCGCAAGATGTGGATGCCGAACGTGTTGGGCGGTCAGGCGATTGGTTTCCTGGCGCGCTTCGTGCCCGCTCTTGCGATCCTCGCAGCCATTAACGTTGCGGGTTCCTCCAGCGGTTTGAACATCCCCGGCTGGTTTATTACGGGTATCTCAACCTTTGGCAGCATGATGGCTGCTCTCGGTATGGGCATCATCCTCAGCTTCCTGGTCAAAAAGAACATCCACTGGGCAATCTTCCTGGCTGGATTTGTTCTTGTCACTTACTTTGGACTAAACACCATGGCTGTTGCAGTTGTCGGTATCATCGTCGCGTTCATTGTTTACGCGGTGGGTAACCGGCAGGAGGCGATCTAAAATGGCTAAGACAGTGAGCGCAAAAACTTTACGCAATTCCTTCAATCAGTGGTTCTTCTGGAACGGTTGCTCCCAACAGGCTGAAACCATGCTTGGCATGGCTTTTGGTCAATCCATGTCTCCGGTCATTGAAGAGCTCTATGATTCCAAAGAAGAGAGAGCCGCTGGTCTGAAACGACATATTACCCTGTTTAACACAGAATCTCAGGTTGGTTCGGTCTGTAACGGTATCGCCATTGGTATGGAAGAGCAGCTCGCCAACGGCGTTGGCACGCCCGAATCCATTCAGGAAGCAAAAGTTGCCCTGATCGGCCCGACCTCTGCCATCGGTGACTCCCTGTGGGTTGCCACCATCATCCCGCTCTTGCTCACCATTTGTCTGACGATCTCGCAATCGATGACAGATGCAGCCTGGGTGGGACCTGTGCTCTACATGCTGGTTTACCCGCTGGGCACCTATCTGCTCAGTTGGAAGATCTTCCGCACCGGCTACAAGGCAGGTTTGGAAGGCGTGCAGCAGTTCATGGCAACGGGTCAGTTGGATAAAATCATGGAAGCTGTCACGGTTCTTGGTCTCATCGTTGTCGGTGGACTGACAGCCACTTTCGTGAACGCCTCCCTCAACATCGACATCAAGACCACAACCCAGGTCTTCGATGCGGCGACCCAAACCTACGCTGACGGCTTGATTTCAGTCTTCAACCTGGATAACCTGCTCAACAACGTTTTCCCGAAGATTGTTCCTCTTGCCCTGACGCTGCTTGTTTATTATCTCTACGCCAAAAAGAACTGGAAACCTATCGCGATCATGGGTCTGATCCTCGTCCTGGCAGTCATCGTGACCGTGATTGGCTTCATTCCCGGCATTGGAGCGTTCGCATAATTTTTTCAGGAGTAAGTCAATATGATTGAATTAGAGTACATCGCTAAACTTAAGCAAATAATCGAAAAGATTTCTGTTGAACAGACAGAAAACATCAGCGCCGCTGCTGATATCTGCGCGGAAGTCATCAACTCTGGCAAGCTCGTCCACTTGTTTGGCAGCGGACACAGCGTTCTGCCGGTGCAGGATGTTTTCCCGCGGTATGGCGGCGTGGTCGGCTGGCATCCCGTGATGGATCCGCGTTTGATGTGGAATAACGTCATCGGACCAGGCGGCGCGCGCGAACTGCTCTGGCTTGAACGGCAGGAAGGCTACATCAAGAATTTCCTTCAGAGCTACAACTTCCAGGAAGGGGAGGCGATGATCGTCTTTTCACACGGCGGGCTGAATGCTGCTCCGATCGAAGCGGCGCTATACGCCAAAGCGAAAGGTCTCAAGGTCATCACGGTTACCTGCGGTGAGAACTACAAGTCTGCCAAAGCAAACCACTCTTCCGGAAAGAAGTTGGGTGATGTGGCGGATGTACTCATTGATAACTGCAGCCCGCTGGAAGACGCCCTTGTGGTCATCCCCGGATACTACCAGAAAGTCGGCGCGTCCTCGACGATTTCCGCTATCTGCGTTGCCCAGGCGATTGCCTCTGAAACGGCGCTGCGTCTGCAGAAACTCGGGCACAAGATGAATATCTTCGTCTCGCCCAACGTTACCGAAGTACCCAAGGAATACATGCACGAAGTGTATGCCGATTATACGGAAACGGTATTTCGCAACCACAATATGTAAACCTATGTCTGAAAACGGGAGCTTGCAAAACCAAGCTCCCGTTTTCTTTTGCAATCAAGCCTCAAATGGGTATGGATAATTTTTACAATTTTCTCGTGGCTTATAAACTTCCTATCATCGGCTTTGTTGTCATGGCTCTGCTGTCTTTTCTGCTTATCCGGCTGACTCTGGCGCTACGGACATCCGCCGAAAAAGAGCTGGCGCAGATCCAGTACGCAAACCCGGCTTTGTATCTTGAAAGACTGCAAAACAACCGCCGGCTTGGGTGGGTCTTTCGGAAGAATGAAATCCGCTTGATGAAGCTCGATGCGCTGATGCGCCTCGGTCGCGATGCGGAAATCCTGGAAACAATCAAAGCCTTGGATGCCCAGAAGCTGCTGCCGCGTGAGAAAGTCGATTTCCTCCAAAAGCGAATGTCCTTTTTTGCGGGCACAGGGAATGTTGAAGAAGCCAAAGAGAGCTTCAACAGACTGAAGTCTTTCCTGCACGCGGTGAAGGCGGATGAAGTGGAAGAGTATAAGTCCATGCTTGAAGAAGGGGAAGAGATCAACCAGGTTTATCTGGAGAAGAATCCCGCTTATCGTCAAACACTGATTGCAAAACTTAAAAACACGGCTAACCCCGTCCAAAAAGGGATCCGGCTGTATCGGCTCGCCAAGCTTTCCTGGTTTGCCAAGGACGAAAACGCTGCCCGGAGCTACCTCGAACAGGCAGAACCGCTTTTGCGGGAAAGCGACTACGCCCCGATCATCGAACAAGCGATAGAAGATCTCAGCATACTGGCAATAAAATAGCGCATGGGTTATTATTCTTCCAGGCATGCCCGCTTCAGACACATGCCGGGAATTTGAGGCTGTCCATGAATCTGCTTACCAGGATGCGCGAGGTCAAAGACCTGACTCCCTCCGAACGGCACATCGTCGAATACATATTCGCGAATCTCAATGATATTGTCAACATTGGCATCGTGGAACTCGCTGACCTGACCTGCACGTCCACTGCCACGGTTAAGCGCCTTTGCAAGAAAGTCGGGGAAGAAAGTTACATCGATTTTCGGCTGCACCTTTCCCATGAACTCATGCTCTACAACCAGAATTCCATCCTCAAAACCGCCCAGACTCCCGTCGACCGCTACGACTCATTGGATGATATCGTCGCGAAAGTCGCCAATCAGAACGCGAAATCGATCTTGGACACCATCAGCACCAATACCACCGAAGATATTGCGGCTGTGGTCGCCGCCATGGCAAAAGCAAAGCGTATTGATTTTTATGGGATGGGACCTTCGCACATTGTGGCGCTGGACGCCCAGATTAAATGCATGCGTCTCAGCATTCCAAGCGGCGCCTACGGAGACCGCATCACGATGATGATGAACGCCAAAGCCTACACCGAAGACACGCTTGCCTTCATTATCTCCTACACCGGAAAAACCACGGAAATGCTCGATGTCGCCAGAGAGCTCGTCAGGGTCGGCAGCAGCACGGTTTCGATTACTTCCGTCAAACAAAATGAACTGGTGGACCTTTGCATGTATAACTTGTATGTTGATTCAACCGAATCTTGGAACCGGCTCGGCGGCATGTCGAGCAGAATATCGACCCTCAATTTGATCGACATCCTTTTTACGGCGCTGATAAATTCCGACTATCCCCGCTATACCCGGAA
>Ga0255345_1002582_pt1 | contig 22740 bp, 21 predicted proteins | sample wastewater_treat_6_FD_192415 | JGI IMG/M metagenome (GOLD analysis project Ga0255345, IMG submission 192415) | Wastewater microbial communities from Lulu Island WWTP, Vancouver, Canada - plant20 | ecosystem: Engineered > WWTP > Wastewater > Unclassified | place: Canada: Vancouver, British...
ATCGGCCAGCAGGCTGACTTCCCTTTCCGTATCGATTTTTGATTTGGCGTAGGCGGTGATGGGATTGAAGGCGGCGTTTTCATCCAGATCCAGCTTCTCGCCCTGGCCGTAAACGGAGCAGCTGCCGGAAAAAAGAAAACGGCCGACACCCGTCTGCCTGGCCAGACGGGCCAGATTGATAGAGCCGTCGCGGTTGACACTGAAGGTCAGTTCGGGATCGAGATCGCCCATGGGGTCGTTGGAAATGGCCGCCAGATGCATGATGCAATCATGCCCTTCAATGTCGGTCGGGCTGATTTGCCGGACATCTTTGATGAGCTCCTTATCCGGCCTGACAACCGGCTCCCAGCCGCAGCCGTCAAAAAGATTCAAATCACACCCGGTCACGTAGTGACCGCCCTGCTTGAGCAGATCCACAAGATGTGCGCCGATATAACCGCGGTGCCCGGTGACAAATACTTTCAATTTATTTTTGCTGTCCGGCTTATAAGATCCAGGGTGCTTTCCCGGAGCTCAGTAATTGATTCAACTGATCCTGATCGCGCTGCGTATCCATACAGGCCCAGAACCCGCGGTGCCTGAACACGCGCAGTTCCCCGTCGGAGGCGAGTTTTTTTAAAGGCGCTTTCTCCAGCACGCAGGATGTTTCCTTTGAGAGGTATTTCAGAAAACCGGCCTTAAAAAAGAAGTAGCCACCGTTGATCCACTTTTCGCTGAATTCCGGTTTCTCATCAAATTCAACCACCTGATCCCCGGTGAGCTTCAGCTCTCCGAAACGGGACGGCGGATTTACTCCCAGCACGGTTCCCATCGCTCCGTGCGCCAGATGAAAAGCAAATTCGTCGGACAGGTTGGCATCGGTCAGGCCGTCGCCATAGGTGACCGCGAAATTTTGCGCATCGCCAAGATACTTTTGGGCCGCGATGGCGACGCGCGCGCCGGTCATGGTGAGCTCGCCCGTGTAGGCATGCGTCACTTCCCAGTCTTCACCGTGGTCGATAGAGTGCACCTGACAGGCGTTGTTGTTCAGGTTAATCGTGAAATCGCTGTTCAGGGATGCGTAATTCAGAAAGTATGCCTTGATGATCTCCGATTTAAATCCGGTACACAGAATGAATTTTTTAAAGCCGTGCCGGCTGTAGTACTTCATGATGTGCCACAGTATCGGATGTTTGCCTACCGGCACCATTGGTTTGGGACGGAACTCGCTCTCCTCCTTGAAGCGAGTGCCCAGGCCGCCGCATAAAATAAAAACCGGAACGCCTGATAAATCGGCCATTGCTTATTCTTTCACCCCTTGCATTATGATGTAAGTGATCGGCATATATTTAACAATGAGCAAGCTCACTTACATAATCCCCGATGGCCAGGCTGGCGGTAAGACCCGGCGACTCGATACCGATGAGGTTGATCAAACCTGGCATCCCCCTGTCACCCTCCTCGCGGATAACAAAATCCATCATCGGGTCACCCGGCCCCTGAACCTTGGGGCGGATCCCGCTCATGTCCGGGCTCAGGGCATCGAGCGAAACGCCGGGAAGGTACTTATTGATCGATTCGTGAAAAGCCTGCCTGAGATTTTCATCCACCGTAAAATCACCGATATTCCCGGAGGCCAGATAGCAACTGTCCGGACCGAAACGCACGCGGCCGGCAAGATCAAGAGTGGCGTGAATACCAAGACCCACGTTTTTTTTCAGAGGAACGGGATAGATCAGGTGATGGATCCGGGGCGCGGGATTGGCGGTAAAATAATTCCCCTTACAGGGCTTGAGACGATAGCCGGCCTCATCAATATCGATACCGGCCATTTGAGCAAGACGATCCGCGCAAAGCCCCGCACTGTTTATCAGGATTTTTGTCCCGACTCGATAAGCTCCGCTGTTTATTTCCAGCTCCCATGTCCGGCCGTCAAATTCAATACCGGTCACCTCTGCGTGGCAGGCGATAATCGCCCCTTTCGCTTCTGCGGCAGTCAGAAATGACTTCATCAGGCCGTGCGTATCAATAATACCGGTCGCGGGCGAAAAGAGGCCTCCCGCTGCCAGCACTTCCGGCTCCGCCGACCTGATCTGCGCGGCGCTCACTAAATCAAGCCTGGCCACACCGTTGTCATGCGCCGTCAATTTGATGCGCTCCAGCTCGGCGCATTCCTCATCGTTTGCCGCGACAATAAATTTACCGATCCGCCGGTGCGCAACCTCATGTCTGGCGCACCATTCATAAAGCAGAGCGTTTCCCCTCAGGCACAGACTGTTTTTAAAAAAGCCTTCGGGATAGTAAATACCGGCGTGAATCACTTCGCTGTTTCTCGAGCTCGTTTCGCGGCCGAACGATTCATTTTTTTCCAGCAAGGCCACGCGCAGGTTTTTGGCCGTAATCGCCTGCGCAATCGCCAGCCCGACCACTCCGGCGCCGATGATGATAATGTCGAATTGTTCTTTCATTTTAAGATAAAGGTGAAGGGCTGCAGGCGACAGGCAATGGGGCGGCGGGGGTGCTTTTCTTATGCTCGTAAGTCTTCACCCCTGATCTGTCGCCTGATACAGCTCCGCCCTCTGAGTTACACAGGATTGAAAAAAAGGCCATGGGTTATGGGCGACAGGAATCAAAAATTTATTTCAATAACCACAGCCGCTATAAACTTATCATGCCCGATATGCCGCGTGCGGGGCTGATTTCACTACCGGTCAGTAACCGTCAGCTCCTGAAGATCGACTTCCTTTTCCAGTTCACGAATCTCATGGCGCAGTTTTTCGTATTCCAGCATTTTACGCTTTAAAAAGTGGCTGGCGATTTGGGCCTTCTGCTCGATGCCTTTGGGCGTCAGGTAATACAGATACGCCATTTTATTGCGTGAGTTTTTGAAATTCTCCGCCTTTACCAGCCCTTTTGCCACAAGCGCCCTGATGAGGAAATTCACCTTGCCCAGACTCAAGTCCAGACGGTTGGAAAGATCACGCTGGGTGAGGCGCGGATTGGCGTTGATCTCCCGCAGCATCAAAAACTCGTCATCAGTTTTCAAAAGATATTTTTTGTCTTCAGCCATATTATGCTTGTTCAGACCTTGAACGCATTTGTAATTACTGAAATTACAAAAGAAAGTCAAGAGAAAATCGTGGCATAGGCTAAAGACCAAAGGAGGCTTTGACAGGTTCAGGATTAATGGGGGACATAAGGTGGTAAGCTTCGTATTTTACTGGCCGTTCGTGCTGAGCTTGTCGAAGCACGGACGGACAAACTGTAAACGACGAACTACGAGCCACAAGCTATATTCACTAAAAGAGTTCCGCTTCTTTCAGCTTCGGGGCGGAGGAGTCTTTGGCGGAGAGGATGGGAGGGGAAGCAAGCGGCCAGTGAATGGCCAGGTCCGGGTCGTTCCAGGCAATGGCCCGCTCATAGGGGGCAGCCCAGTAGTCGGTTGTTTTGTACAGAAAATCGGCTGTGTCGGAAAGGACGAGAAATCCGTGGGCGAATCCTTCCGGGATCCACAACTGACGGAAGTTCTCTTCGGTAAGCTCGATGCCCACCCATTTGCCGAAGGTCGGTGAGGAGCGCCTGATATCCACGGCTACATCAAAGACCGCACCGCGAACCACCCACACCAGTTTCCCCTGCGGTTTTTTAATCTGGTAGTGCAGGCCGCGCAGAACATTTTTCACGGAACGGGAGTGGTTGTCCTGCACAAAGGTCGTATTCAGTCCGGTGGTTTCTTGCCAGTCTCTCTGGTTGAAGCCCTCGTGAAAAAGGCCGCGCGCGTCGCGGAAGATTTCCGGCTCTATGATGAGCACGTCGGGGATGGCGGTTTTGATAATTTTCATTGATTGCTCCAGTCTTCAGCAAATAGTCTCGGCGGCTACGCGCATCAGTGGTTGTCAAAGGTCGCCCTTTCTTTCAGGATCCTTTCCAGGTAATCACGATAGGATGATTTAGGCGTCTCGCTTATTACCTGCTTCATTTTTTCGTCGTCCACAAAACTCATCCGAAAGGCGATCTCCTCCAGACAGGCGATCTTCAGACCCTGGCGCGCCTCCAGCGTGCCGATAAAATGGCTGGCTTCCAGAAGGCTGGCGTGCGTGCCTGTATCGAGCCAGGCGATGCCGCGCCCCAGCGGGACGACGCGAAGTTGGCCGCGACGCAGGTATTCCATGTTCACATCCGTGATTTCCAGCTCGCCCCGGGCGGAAGGCTTCATGGATTTGGCGATATCGACAATATGCCGGTCGTAAAAATACAGGCCGGGCACAGCGTAATTACTCTTGGGACGGACCGGCTTTTCCTCGATGCTGACCGCCACGCCGTCGTCGTTGAATTCAACCACGCCGTAGCGTTCCGGGTCATTGACATAGTAGCCGAAAATGACCGCACCGCCGCGGAAATTGTTGACAATCTCACGCACGCCCATCTTGCCGTAAAAAATGTTGTCGCCCAGGATGAGAGATACCGCCTCGCCCGCGATGAATTCCTCGCCGACCAGAAACGCCTGGGCTATGCCTTTGGGCTCCGGCTGCACTTTGTAGGAAAGCTTTATTCCCCAGCGACTGCCGTCACCGAGCAGGGTCTCGAATCGCGGCGTGTCCTGCGGGGTGGAGATGATCAGTATGTCGCGGATGCCCGCCGACATGAGTGTGGCCAGCGGATAGTAGATCATCGGCTTGTCGTAAACCGGCTGCAGTTGCTTACTGGCCACCAGGGTCAGAGGGTAGAGCCTGCTTCCGGCTCCCCCCGCTAAAATGATTCCTTTTTTAATTCCGTTCATATGTATAAATCCTTTTGAATAAATGATGGGCTATAGGCAAGGGGCTATTGCCTATAGCCTATAGCCTATGGCCTGTCGCCTATCTCTTCCCATACATCTTCTCATAGTACTCCCGGTAGCTGCCGTCGGTGACGGAGGCGATCCAGGCCTTGTTGGCAAGGTACCAGTCGATGGTTTTTTCCATTCCTTCGGCAAAACCGACCTGAGGGGTCCAGCCCAGCTCGGTGATGATTTTGGTGGCGTCGATGGCGTAGCGTCGGTCATGGCCGGCGCGGTCCTTAACGTAGGTGATAAGTGAGCGGCGTTCGCTGCCATCGGGAAGCCTGCCGGTTTTTTCATCGAGAATGTCACAGATTGTGCGTACGACTTCAATGTTTTGTTTTTCGCTGTTGCCGCCGATGTTGTATGTTTCACCCGGGCGGCCTTTTTCGAGCACCGTACGGATGGCCCGGCAATGGTCGATAACGTAGAGCCAGTCGCGGACGTTTTTACCGTCACCGTAAACCGGCAGGGATTTCCCCTGCAGGGCGTTGTTGATGACCAGCGGGATCAGTTTCTCCGGAAACTGATAGGGGCCGTAGTTGTTGGAGCAGTTGGTTATCAGCACCGGCAGGCCGTAGGTATGGAAGTAGGCGCTCACCAGGTGGTCGGAAGAGGCTTTGCTCGCGGAATAGGGGGAACGGGGGTCGTAAGGGGTGGTTTCCTGAAAGGCGCCTGTCTCGCCAAGCGAGCCGTAAACCTCATCGGTGCTGACGTGCACAAAACGGCAGCCCCCCTCCGTGGCATCGACGCCGGGCATGGGTGTCTTCAGCCATGCCTCGCGCGCGGCTTCCAGCAGGTTGAAGGTTCCCAGTATGTTGGTGTGGATGAATTCGGCCGGGCCGGTGATGCTTCTGTCCACGTGGGATTCGGCAGCAAAGTGTACGACCGTGTCGATGAGCTCGTGGGAAAATATTTCCCTGACGAGTTGCGCGTCGGCAATATCGCCTTTCACGAAGCTGTAGCGCGGGTTTTTTTCCATGCCGGCCAGATTTGCCGGGTTACCGGCATAGGTGAGTTTGTCTAGGTTAATTACGCGGTCATCTGTATCTAGTTCCAATATGTGACGGATGAAATTCGAGCCGATAAAGCCGCAGCCGCCGGTAACCAGTATCTGTTTCATGTTTTTTGTTGCTCCTTTATAAATACCATTTAATCATGTCCTGACAGTGACTGTGCCAAAAGCGTAATCGGCCGGGGCTTTGTATAAGATCATTCTGCTGGGCGGAAGGCCTGGGCAGGATGCCCGGATGAGCAAGGCGATGGCCGGCGGATTTTCCATGCAACCGGTTTTTTTGCCCGCTCACAAGACACTTTCGTTTTTCTGAGGTGTATATTCAGGCACAATTTCCTTTAGCTTTTCTTTAATCGCCTGCGCGTAGTAGCTGGATGCCAACACCACAAGCTCGTCTATTTGCCGGTCAAGTTTTCGCCTGGCTTCCTCATAGCCGGACGTGTTGTCGAGGCAGCCATTGCTCTTCAGAACCAGCACATTTTTGTGGGTGGTAGGCAAAATATCCTCTCCTTCCGTGATCAGTTCCTCATAGAGTTTTTCGCCCTCACGCAACCCGGTATAAACAATTTTAATGTCCTCATCCGGCTCTTTGCCTGAAAGGCGGATCAGGTCACGCGCCATGTCGGCTATCTTAACCGGCGTGCCCATTTTCAAAACAAAAATCTCACCCCCTTCTCCCATCATGCCGGCCTGCAAAATCATCTGCGCGGCCTCCGGGATGGTCATAAAGAAGCGATTGACTTCCGGGTGCGTCACGGTCACGGGTCCGCCATGCGCGATCTGGCGACGGAAAAAGGGTATAACGGAGCCGGAAGAGCCGACAACATTTCCGAATCTCACTGCCACAAACTTCGTACCGTTACCCTGACAGCACTGCATGATGAGTTCCGTCACCCGTTTACTCGCTCCCATGACATTGGTCGGGCGTACCGCCTTGTCGGTGGAGACCAGAACAAAACGTTTCACGTTATGTTTGATCGCCGCTTCCATGAGAACACGGCTGCCGACGATGTTGTTATCGACCGCCTGCCAGGGGTTATTTTCCATCATCGGAACATGTTTATAGGCGGCCGCATGAAATACGACGTCCGGCCGGAATTTTTCAAAAATCCTGTTTATGAGGTGACTATCCTGTACCTGACCGAGCACCGTCTCGAAGTTGTTCATATAGAGCTCGTTGCGCAGCTCCATCTGGATCTTAAACAAATTGAGTTCTCCGGCGTCGAGTAAAATGAGCTTCGCGGGCTGGTATTTGACAATCTGGCGGCATAATTCGGAACCGATGGAGCCGCCGCAGCCCGTCACCAGGACAACCCGGCCGTCAAGGTAGTCGCGGATGCCTCTGTTGTCCAGCCGGACCGGCTTGCGCCCCAGCAAGTCCTCGTAGCTGATGTCGCGCAGCATCTTGGTGCTGACCCGGCCGTCAATCAGCTCACCGATGCCCGGCAATATTTTGTGGGAAATACCCGTTGCCAGGCAGGCGTCGACAATTCTGCGGGTCGTCTTTCCGTCGGCGGAGGGCAAGGCGATGAAAATTTGTTCGATATCCAGCCGCGCCGCAATGTCGGCAAGGCCGGAAACATCACCTAACACCCGCACACCGTGAATGGATAGGCCCTTCTTTGCCGGATCGTCGTCGATAAATCCCAGAACCTTATAGTTCAGCATTTTGTTTTCAAGAATTTCGCGCAGTATTTTCTCACCAGCGCGGCCGGCACCCACAATCAATACTTTTGTCGCGTGGCGAGGGTGCGCCGACCTTTTAGGTGTGACTGTTTTCTCCTGTATTGCAAAATAGTAGCGTATGCCAAGGCGCAGGCCACCGGTCAGCACAAAGGTGAGGATGCCGTCGATAAAAAAAATGCCCAGCGAATGGCCTTCAAACCGGGGAAGGGCCATAAAGACCAGGAGGACAAGCATGGTGGATAACAGACAGGCAGTGGCCAGAAGGCGCAGATCGCGCAAGCTTGTAAAGCGCCACATACCGCCGTATAGACCGATGAGGGAAAAAACGATAGACTTGAGAGGGATCATCCATGCAAGCAAACCGGCAAGCCACCACAGATGATCGTTTTGAAATCCGGATTCATGGCGCACCAGGTGAGCCATGAATAGTGAGACGGCAAAAAGAACGATATCTAAAAAGATGAGCAGATAAAATTTCGGATTTTTCAGTTGAGCTATCAGAACCATGATTCATCAACCTCCGGCATCCACGATTTCCAGCTGTCAGATTCAGGCAATCGCTATAATCCGTGCGTATTACCAGCGCACCAGCGGATACCGGTCGACGGCCGGAACTCATTAAAGAATCACGGATCCGGCGGCGAAGCGGCGGCTCACACGGGCGGCGCGGGCGGCTCAAAAGGAATCGTCACCTTGTATAGGCCGCCGATAAGCACGGTCTGCACCGGGTAGATGGCTTTTTCATACACTTTCAGCATCGCCCGGTTACTTTCAAGAACATCGGCTTTCAATCCGGTAATCTCCTCCTCGCGCGCCGCGCGGATCAGGAGATTGAACAGGTAGGTGGAAATACCCATACCCTGATAATTTTCATCGACAATGAACGCCGTATCGGCAAAGGGATCGTCCTTAGATTTAACGTAGCGCGCCTCGCCGATTATTTTTTCCACCCCCGCCTCGTCGATGATCGCCACAATGGACATGGTAGTGCGGTAATCCACATTGACATATTCCTGCATCCTCTTGTGGGGCATCGTTTTAATAGGGCTGAAGTAGCGGTAATACACGGCCTGGTCGGAAAAACGGTAAAAGAGCCTGCGCATCTCCTCTTCGTCGGACGGTTTTATGGCGCGGAAGCGAACGGTCAGAAGATCTTTAAATCTGTGCGAGCAGGCCATCTTTTCCGGATACAGATGACCCGACTCGGCAAAATATATCTGATCGGCGTAAATCATTTTTCTTTCTTTGGCCTGGCGGACCAGCTCTTCGCGGTCGTCCGGATGCGCAATTTCAATGATCGCCTGCGCCCGCTCACGCAGCGTCTTCCCCAGCAGGTAGGCCACGCCGTATTCGGTGATCACCATGTCCATCGACTCGCGATTGGCAAACTGAAACGGGTACTCATCGAGCGAGATTTTGATATTGGGCTGCCCTTTACGATTACGGCTGGGGAGAGCGAAAATCGTCCGGCCGTTTTTCGACTGTCCGGCGCCGGCGAAAAGCTCCTGGACATTGCCGGGGCCGGCGGTCACGTTCCCCTTGCCGGTATGCAGGGCAATATCGCCGGTCAGGTCAACTTTCCGGGCGGGAAAAATGGCGACCATATTATCATTCAGAGCGATCGTCCCGGGGTCCATCACGATATCCTGGGGCTGGAATTCCAAAAGAGGGTTCATATCCAGCCAGGCCATCAGCTCTTTGGTGCCGATGACATAAGAGGCGCAGGACTTGCCGCGAAAAACGCCTTTGTAGCGGTTGCTGACCGCCCCGCTTTTGACCAGTTCCATCAGGGCGTCTGTAAAAAACGGGGAGTGGATGCCCAGGTCTCTTTTGGTGGCCAGAGTTTTGGCCAGAGCTTCAAAAAGAGGACCCAGGCCGTATGTAATGCAGCTGCCGTCACGGATGACCTGTGCGACGTTGGCGGCGATTTTCAGATAGACATCCTGCAGGGGCCAGCGGTTGACATAGTAGGGCGGGTCTGTGGCTCTGATCAGGTAGTTGAATTCGTCCACGTGCACCAGTGTGTCGCCCATTGTCCGGGGAATCTGGTCGTTGATCTCCCCCGCGACTATTTTGGCCATTTCCATGGCCTGCCTTTCCGCGGACACGCCGACCAGATAGGCATAGCCATTGTCGTCAGGCGGTGTAATCTGAATGAAGGCGGCATCGATGTTTATCGCGCCTGTCTTGAAAAGCCAGGGCACACGGGAGAAGCGGCTGGGAATCAAGTCAACTCTTCCCTGGCTGATCGCGTCGGAGGCAATCCAGCCGGAAAAAAATGTCTTCAGGCGGAACTTACGCGCGTACCTTTCATCGATCGCCACCAGGTCGCCCAGGCTCACCAGTTGAATGAGCTCCAGGTCCTGCAGGTTGACCTGCTCCGACTCCATCAGACTCCTGACCAGCGTCCGTGGTTCCGCCATGCCTGTACCCAAAAAAATCCGCATGCCGGGGTCGATTTTAGACAGCACATGTTCAGGGGTGACAATTTTTTGCTTCCACATACAATCTTGTCCATTGGCTAAGGCAGCGACGCTATCCAGTCGGCCCTTTGTGCCGTGCTTTTTGCCGGAGGCCAGCCTGCCCTGCCAGTAACGGTATAAGTTTCCGGTTTTGCGTCCGGGCATATCAGTCAAACATTTCCCTGTCGCGCCTGTACCAGTAATCGGGGATGACCCGATACATGAACCTGGAAACCGGCCCGATATACTCATTGGTTCTTTTATCGAATTGGACAGCCCGGATAATCATGTCTTTAATCGCCTCTTTATTTCCTCCCTTATTGAAGATATTGTAGGCACAGGAAAAAAGCGGACTGTACATGTTTTTCTTTTCCAGATATTTATGGACGTTGCGCACCGTGCCGGGACCTTCCGGTGTGCCGTCGATTCTGCTTAATACCTTGAGGTTTGTTTCAATGGGATTGCCCGTATAGAGCTCATAGAAGTATTTACCGTAGCGATAGTTTTTGCTGGCCATGGAGGAGACGGTGACATACATGTCGCCGACACCGGCCTGGGAGTGAAAAGCCTGAAAGCTTCCTCCCAGAACACGCGTCAGGGAACGGATCTCGACCCCGGAACGGGCGAAGATGGTACCGGCAATTGAGTCGCCAAGATCCAGTGAATCGGAAAGTCCCTTTATATTGGCGACGATATTTTTCAGGGCGCCGCAGGCCTCGACACCGATTTTGTCGAAATTATAGTAGGCGTTCAGTTCCTTGCGGTTGAACATCAGCAGATGGTCTCTGATGATGTTGGCTGCACGGCGGTCGCCGGCGACGGTCAGGCAAACCGGCTTACCCAGTGCGATGTCCACATCAAAAAAAGGCCCGCCGAAACACACCACCTGATACTTCTGTTCAAGGTTGTACAGGTGGTTTTGTATCAGTTGCGACGGGGTGATGAGCTCCTTTGTGCGCTCGTCGGAAATCAAGCCTTTGAGCGGGGATATCAGGCAGGTATCGCCCGGTTTTTTTTCGATCATCGGTTTGAGATAGTTGAGCATTTCCGGCAGCCGGTTCACCGTCAGGCAAAGCATGATGAAATCGTTGTGCTCGACGATATGCTCCAGATCGTTGGTGGCGTAAACTTTCTCCGGCAGCCTGGGCACCTTGTCCATGCCGCCCAGGCGCGAAGCCAGATCCTCGGTGAGGTGTATGGGGTTCAGGCGGTCGCGGTTGATGGCCTTGCACACATCCGCGTTGTGATAATAAATGGCGACACGTTTATTGTCGCGCCCCAGTTTATAGGCGAATGAGGTACCCAGGCGACCCGGCCCGATAATGGCGACCCTGGTTGTGTCTAAATTGGAAACAATCATTCCTGTTTGCTCGTAGTTATAATATTCGGCCTAATATATGGAACATTGCGCCCCGAAGTCAACTTCTATTAGGCTTTCGCAAAAAAGTAAAACAAAATTTCGCAGGCCTCTTTTTGTGTTGCATTATCACAGCTGATTGTTTAAAAATTAAAAAATCTTGAAAAACGGGGCGAAACAGCCACCGGCGGAGCGTCCATGGCCCAGGAAAAAATCATTCATTACGCGAGCGGCGCAGTAAAAGAAAAAAAATATCTGGAGGAAGGGAAGCTGGAGGGGGAATACACGGCCTACTTCCCCAGCGGTCAGATTATGACACGCCTTCACTTCCGGGGCGGCAAGCGAAACGGCCCGGCTGTCAGCTACTTCGCCAACGGACAGGTAAGGGAAACAACAACTTTTGTCGATGACAAAATGTCCGGCTCGTATATCTCATATTTTGAAAACGGCCAAATACGGGAAGAGGAATTTTACAGGGAAGGAAAGCTGCATGGCACTTACCGGCGCTATTTCAAAACCGGCGAACTGAGGGAGGAGGAGAATTTCCGCGACGGCAAGTTCCACGGCGAGTATGTCTGCTATTACAAGAGCGGGCAAATCAAGGAAAAAGGCGCCTTTAAAAATGATAAGCGCGAAGGCGATTATGTAGCCTACCACAAAAGCGGGCAGGTCCGCGAGCAGGCGACCTATATTAACGGCAACCTGAAAGGCAGGTTTCTCACCTTTGCGGAAAACGGCAACCCGGCCGAGCAGGACGCGACCGGCGATGAGCCGCAGGGACGAACCTGGGATGAAAAAGACATCGCCGGCCTGCTTAACGATTTGAGTCATTTCGACCAGAAAAAAGAACCGTAAACCGTTCAATCCGGGGAGATAGCCGCCATGATCAAATCCATCCTCATTCCAGTTGACGGGTCCACCAACAGTGGCGTTGCCATTGATTACGGAATCTACATCGCGCCCAGACTGGAAGCCGTGCTCACCGGCCTGAATGTGATTGACGTTTATCTCATTCAGGGACCGATGATGAGCGATGTAACCGGCACCGTCACCATGCCCCCCTATGACGGCTTTTTCGGCGCCATCGAAGAGTCACTGAAAGAAAAAGCAGATAAAGTTCTACAGGATTTCACTGACCGCTGCGGGGCCGCCGGCGTGGCGTGCAGCGTGAAAAAGAGCATCGGCAAAATCAGTGATACCATCATCGAGGAGGCGGAAAATGCCGACCTGGTGCTGATGGCAAAGAAAGGAGAACATCTCCATATCAGGGACAGCTCTATCATCGGCTCGGTGGCGGAAGTGGTCATCAGGCGCTCCGGCAAACCGGTCATGGTGATTCCACCCGCCTTCGGAGAAATCGAAAGCATGGGGCTCGCCTATGACGGCAGTTCCTCCGCGCGCAAGGTCCTGGAATTATGCCTGTACATTTCGGAAAAAACAAAGTGGCCCATCACAACACTCATCATCAACAAAGACGGTGAAAAAGCAGCCGGGTTATCCGTTGAAGTTGAAGACATGGCCGCGGAGGCTCAGGTGGATTGCGAGGTGATTATTTCCACCGGGCGTGAAGCGGATGAGATAATCAATTTCATCCGTGAGGGCGCGGTCGAGCTGATGGCCATGGGTGCATACGGCCACAACCGCCTGCGCGAATTGTTTCTGGGGAGCACTACTTCACAGGTCATCCGCAAAAGCACCATCCCTGTATTGCTGATGCGTTGATAAGCGGCAAATGAAACCGGCTCTCGCATCATGCGCGCACCTGAGCCGGCAATCTCCGGCCCTAGGCAAACTCCAGCTTTTTCAGAGGATCCAGGAGGTCGTATCTGGTGAGGTCATAGTGGAGTGGGGTCACGGTGACATAGCCCGCCGCCAGAGCGCCTGTGTCTGTTTCCAAATCACGCGGCAGAGGCTTTTTCTCCCCGGTCATCCAGTAGTAAGTATTGTCCCGCGGGTCAACACGCTTGGAGAAGGATTCGATGGTCCGCCCCCGTGCCTGGCGCACAACTTTTATGCCGCGGATTTCGCTTGGCGGCAGGCACGGCACGTTCACATTGAAAGCCACGCCGGCCAGGGACGCATCGGCTCTGAGCAGCTTGACGAGTTTGCGCGCCACACGCGCCGCATAGGAAAAATCCGCCTCTTTGTGCGAATCCAGTGAAACCGCCATCGCCGTCACCCCCATCATCGACGCTTCCGTCGCAGCGGAGACCGTGCCGGAGTAGATCACGTTATTGCCGCAATTCGACCCGCGATTAATGCCGGAAACAACCATGTCCGGCGCCTGGCCCACAAGTTCCTTGATGCCGATTTTAACGCAGTCCGCCGGTGTGCCGTAAACAGCGTAGCCCAGAAAAGATCCGCCTTTGGTGGCGTTACGGACCATCAGGGGGCGAAAAAGGGTGATCGCGTGCCCTACGGCGCTCTGCTCGATCTCGGGCGCGACGATCAGGCAGTCTGCATCTTTGGAAAGTTCCTCATAAAGAGCGGAAAGGCCACGGGCATAAATCCCGTCGTCATTTGTCAGTAAAATTCTCATTAAAAACCATCTTATCGTTTAGTCATATAGCAGCCAGCAGACACCTCAATCCTTTGCTCGCTTTCCCTGCGCCTACTTCACCTGCACCAGCTTGCCGTTTTCGATTTTCAGAATAAAGCCGTTTTTATGAGCGACACGGCTGTCGCGGAAAGAAATGCAGCCGGTCGCCCCGCAGAAACCCGTCACCGCCTGCAGCGATTTTATGAAATCGGCGCGTGTGCCGACGTTCGGGCTCTCCAGCACACGGATCACCAGCTTTGTGGTGTCATAGGTGAGGGCCTCCATACCGCCCGGCTCCCTGCCGTAGGCCGCATAGAAAGAATCGACAAAATCATTTGTTTCCGGCAAAAACCCGTTTACATAGAAGCTGTCCGCAAAAACAGCCCCCTCCAGATACTCCACGTCTTTTTTCAAAAGCTCCGGTGAATTCCATAAACTCGTACCCAGCAGCTTGACGCCCCGGACACTGTAAAAGGCAAGCTGTGAGGCAATCATTTTAACGCGGAATGCCGAATCGGGAATGAAAATCGCCTCAAAATCGAGAGGCTCCTGTTCTTTTGCCTGTTCCCTGGTTCCATAAGTTTTCGCCGGCATTGCCGCCTTGTTCCCGGTCAGCTTTTGTATCTGGGCGGTAAAGTCTGTTTGTGTTTTACTGTAGGGAACACTCCGGAGCACCTTTCCTCCTACTTGCCGGGCTTCGGACTGAAACAGACCGAGCATCTCCTGGCCGTATTCGTCTTCAGGGTACAGGACTGTGAAAATAGCGACGTTGAGTGTATCCAGGGCGTAGCGCGCCAGCGCTTCGGCTTGTTGAGACGGAGTCAGAAAATGCTGAAACACATACTCGCCCGCCTGCGTGACTCCTTCTTTGGAGGAAATCAGAATCAGTGGAATATTGCGCCGCTGGGCTTCGGCCGCCGCCCGGGCTGCGTCTGAAGCGCCGCAGACGGCGACAATCGCCATAACCTTCACCTGCTCATCAAGATAGGCGATGGCCTCGGAAATTGCGCCGGGAGCGCCGCCTCCGTCGGCCACGGCGATTTTCCAGGGAGAAGGCGAACGCTCTTTGAAAATATCAGCCGCCAGGAGTGCCGCGTCCAGCGCTTTTTTACCCTCATCGGCAAAACGTCCGGAAAGTGGCAAAATGCAGCCGATGGCCTGACGGTCTGTTGAAATCGGCAGAGGAACCATTAAGGAAGGCTCGCCCGAGGGGGCTGCTTCTTCCGGTTTTTCGGCCATGGCCGCCTCCGGCGGCCGCTCGATAGTCTGCACGTCGGAAACCTCGACGCGCTTTTCAACCACAAAAGCTCCCCTGACACATCCGGCTAAAATTGCCAGCAAAAACAAAAAAGATACGACAGCCGCCAGACGACGATTTTTCATTTAACCTCCCTGATCAGCCTCAAGATATAGGCACGGACTTCTTCGGCCAGACCGGACTGTTCGATCATCATGGTTATCTCGTTGTTGTGGCCAAAAGCGGATGAGGTGAAGTTATGGCTCCCGACAAACACCAGCCGCTGATCCACAACAACCAGTTTCGTGTGAGTCGTCCTCGCCGGCTCATCCATATAAACCTTCACGCCTCTTTTTTCCAGAATGTTTTTTGTTTTGGCGTTTTGCCTGGCCACATTGCTTCCCGGGTCGGAAGAGTCCTCCAGAACAACCCGCACATCCACCCCTCTTTCCACGGCGCGCGCCAGATGCTCCACCAGAATGTCGGGACGGCTTCTTTTGTGCACGCCCGCCTTGAAAGAAAACACACTGATGAGAATTTCCCCGCGCGCCTCATCCACCGCGGCAACCAGGGCTGGAAAAAATTCTCTGTTGACAAGAGGAGTCACTTTACAGGGAAAATATGCGGACGCCGCCGGGCCTTTGGCTTGTGCCCGGCCGGCCGCGACGGCAAGCAAAGCAAGTCCGACTGCCGCCAATATACTGATGTTAAGAAGATGTTTTTTCATGTTCGCAGCCTTGATGAGTCTCGCACACAAATACCGATGTCATGTTGCTAAAAACTGCCGGCGCTTCCAGCGGGTCTTGCCTGGCGACGGTTACCCTCAGTGCGGATCGGTTTTTGACCAAGCACCATATAAAAAGCCCGAAACCGTTTTCCGGTTCCGGGCTTCGATTTAATCCTTTTTTACTTTTTCACTTCTTCAAAGTCCGCATCCACCACGTCATCGTCTTTACCGCCGCCGGACGTATCAGCTCCCGCCGTGCCCGACGCATCAGGTCCGGGGCCGGACCCGCCGGCAGTTTTGGCGTACATGGCTTCGGCAAGTTTGTGCGAGACGTTCGTCAGTTCCTCCTGGGATTTTTTGATCTCATCGATGTCATCGCCTTCAATCGCTTTTTTCACCCTGGCGATGGCCTGTTCAATATTTTCCTTCTCCGGGGCGCCGACCTTGTCGCCGAATTCCTTGATATTCTTTTCCACCGAATAGACCAGCGCGTCGGCGTGGTTTCTGGCCTCGATCAGCTCTTTGCGCTTTTTGTCCTCTTCCGCGTGCATCTCGGCGTCTTTGACCAGTTTTTCAATTTCCGCCTCGCTCAAGCCGCTCGATGCGGTGATCTTGATGCTCTGCTCTTTGCCCGTGCCCATATCTTTGGCATTGACATGCACGATACCGTTGGCGTCGATATCGAAGGTGACTTCGATCTGGGGCACGCCGCGGGGCGCGGGGGGAATACCCACCAGTTCAAAGCGGCCCAGTGTACGGTTGTCCGTCGCCATCTGGCGCTCGCCCTGCAGGACGTGAATGCTCACCGCCGGCTGGTTGTCCGCCGCCGTCGAAAAAATCTGGCTCTTCTTGCTGGGAATGGTCGTGTTTTTCTCGATGAGGCGCGTCATTACTCCGCCGAGCGTCTCGATGCCCAGAGAAAGCGGTGTCACGTCCAGAAGCAGAACGTCTTTGACATCACCGGCCAGCACGCCGCCCTGGATCGCCGCGCCGATCGCCACGACTTCGTCGGGATTCACGCCACGGTGGGGCTCTTTGCCGAAAATCTCCTTCACTTTCTGCTGCACACGCGGCATACGGGTCATCCCGCCGACTAAAATGACTTCGTCGATTTCTTTGGCGGCCATGCCCGCGTCTTTGAGCGCCGTCTGGCAGGGTCCGGCCACCCTGTCGATGAGCTCTTCCACAAGAGATTCGAGCTTGGCGCGCGAAAGCTTTATGTTCATGTGCTTGGGGCCGGATGCATCCGCGGTAATAAACGGAAGATTGATGTCCGTTTCCATCGTGGTGGAAAGCTCCATCTTGGCTTTTTCCGCCGCCTCTTTGAGGCGCTGCAGAGCCATTTTGTCGGTGCGCAGATCGATGCCCTGATCCTTCTTGAATTCCGCCACCAGATAATCCATCACCCGCTGGTCGAAATCCTCACCGCCCAGATGAGTGTCGCCGTTGGTCGATTTTACTTCAAACACGCCATCGCCCAGCTCCAGGATGGAAATATCGAATGTTCCACCGCCGAGGTCGAATACGGCGATTTTTTCGTCTTTCTTTTTGTCCAGACCGTAGGCCAGTGCCGCCGCGGTCGGCTCATTGATGATGCGCAAAACATTGAGACCCGCGATGCGGCCCGCGTCTTTGGTGGCCTGGCGCTGCGAGTCGTTGAAGTAGGCAGGCACGGTAATGACCGCGTCTTTCACTTTTTCTCCCAGATAGTCCTCGGCTGTTTGTTTCATCTTGGTAAGAATCATTGCCGAGATCTCCGCCGGCGAATAATTCTTGCCGCGCACCGTTACCTGTGCGTCGCCGTTGGCCGCTTCCGTGATTTTATAGGGGCTGATCTTGACGTCGTACTGAACTTCCTTAGAATTATATTTGCGCCCGATCATCCTTTTAACGGCGTAAACCGTGTTTTCCGAATTGGTGATTGCCTGACGTCTGGCGACCTGCCCGACCAGGCGCTCGCCGCTTTCCGTGATCGCGATGACCGAAGGCGTAGTGCGGTTGCCTTCCTGATTGGCGATGACGATGGGGTCGCCGCCTTCCATAATTGATACGCACGAATTAGTCGTACCCAGATCGATTCCGATAATTTTAGCCATGTTTATTCCTCCTTAGTCGCCCTTCTCCTCATTGAATATCGCTTTTGTTATTATTTTTGTCGTCCCTCTTGCATACGCAGACGCGTGAGGGGCGGATCAATCTGCCGTTGAGCAGATAACCTTTTTCCATTTCGCTGACAATCTGGTTGTCGCGATGCTGTGCGCTGTCGAGCAGCATCAACGCCTCGTGGAGATTGGGATCGAAATCCTCTCCCATGCTTTCGATGCGCTCGACGCCGTGCTTTTGCAGGCAGCACAGGAGCTGATCCTGCATCAGTGCGATGCCGTCGATAAACGTCTTGGCATCGGAGGTGTCCGCATGCTCCAGCGCCCTGTCCATCGAATCCAGAAACGGCAGGATGTCTTTTATGATCTCCTCCTTGCCGTATTTGATTGTCTCGGCTTTTTCGCGGATTGTCCTTTTCCTGAGATTGTCCATCTCGGCCATCGCCCGCAGATAGAGGTCATAGTTTTCTTTGGCTTCCGCCTCTTTGGCCTCGAGCTGTTCTTTCAGCCGGGTCACATCATTATTATCTTCCATGTCCGTGGCCATCTCGCCGCTGGCGTCGTTTTCGGGCGTAACAACCTTAATTTTCTTTTCCGTCTGTTCTTTTTTCACTTTCACTTTAACACCTGTCGCGTTCATTTTAAGTCCGGCTTCTGAAAAAGTTTAATATCGACCATTTCACAGATAGCGTGACAGATCGTGATATGTGTTTCCTGAATGCGTGCCGTAGAGCCGGCGGCAACATTCAGGGCTAAATCCGCCGTCCGGGCGATCTCTCCCCCGTCTTTGCCGGTCAGCGCCAGCGTGGCCAGGCCTATTTTTCTGGCCATTTCCAACGCTTTTAAGACGTTGGGCGAATTACCGCTGGTGCTGATTCCCCAGGCCACATCGCCTGGCTGCCCCAGGGCGCGGATCTGCTTGGCGAATATTTCCGAAAAGTCATAGTCATTGCCTATACTAGTAATAATTGAGGAGTCAGTAGTCAAGGCGATGGCAGGCAGCGGCGGCCTTTCAATGACAAAACGGTTCACAAATTCCGCCGCGATGTGCTGGGCGTCGGCAGCCGAGCCGCCATTGCCGAAAATCATGATCTTGTTTCCGGCTTTGAGCGCCGCGATGAGCATCTCCACTGCGGCAGCGAGCTTTCCCAGATGATCATTGATGAAAGCCTCCTTTACATAGCAGCTTTCTTTAAATATTTTGACGAGGTGATCTTGCATGGGAATCTGTCATCATTTTCTTTCGGCGATCTGACGCAAAGCGCCGCTAATATATGGACGCCCGGTGGGGGTGTCAAGGGCAGCGGGTTGTTTTTAATCATCATTTAGCCTCAGGCGTTCATTTCGGACGTCACTTGACAATAAAAATTTCGTTCATATATTGCGGTTGAAGAAAAAAATCAAATAAAGTAGCCACTTACAAGTTTAAAACGTAAAAAAGGAGGTAATTTTATGATCAATCACGGCTTATGGAGAGTGAGAAGATTTTCCGATATGGTGCCAGAAATACTTAATCTGCAAAGAGAGGTGAACCGTCTTTTTTCAGATGCGGGGCACAAAACACCACCACAATACCCGGCAGTCAATATCTGGGAGAAAGACGGGGCGGCAGTGGTTTCGGCCGAACTTCCCGGTATCGACCCCGAAAAGCTGGATATCACAGTAACGGGCGAGAACCTGACCATTGCGGGAAGCGCTCCTGTGGAGAGTCTGGCAGAGGGGGAAACCTATCTGAGGCAGGAGAGAGGGGCCGGTTCATTTCAGAGGACCATCGTCCTGCCGTTTCAGGTGGACGCGCAGGCGGTCGTGGCCAGTTACGACAAGGGCATTTTGTTTGTGACCCTCCCCAGGGCGACCGACGACCTGCCGAAAAAGATCAAAATCGGATAAGAAAACGAACGAAAGGAGGCTTCCTTCCATGATGGAAAAAGACTTGCAGAAAACCGAAAACGTGGCGGCGGCGGAGAGGATCCGCAATGTGAAAACATTCGTCCCGCGTGTGGATATTTACGAGACAAAAAATTCATTGGTTTTAGTGGCGGATATGCCGGGCGTCGATGAAACAACGGTTGATGTGGAACTGGAAAAAAATGTGCTCACTATTGCGGGCCGGGTAGATGCCGAAAAGCCCGCTGGCGGAATGATGTATTCCGAATATGAAACGGGTGATTACGAAAGAGCATTTACACTGTCTGATGAGATCGACCGTGATAAAATCGCCGCCACGGTAAAAAATGGAGTGTTACGGCTGGAGTTGCCGAAAGCGGAAAAGGCGAAGCCTAAAAAAATAGCGATAACAGCCGCAAAGTAGCGTCAATCAGGTAAAACAACTGCCCCGACCGCTCAAGCGGGGCATAACCGCAAAATTTCAGGAGGTAAAGATGATGAGATTAAGAAATTTATTGCCTGCCCTGCAAAGGCCGGCTGCCGCCGATCCGGATCATCCCTTCTATTCATTACAGCGGCAGATGAACACTTTGTTTGATGACTTCTTCTCCGGGTTTGATGTCGCGCCCCGCGCCTTTGCCGGCAAGGGTTTCGGCTCATTCTCGCCGTCTGTCGATGTCAAGGAAAGCGACGCGGAGTTCACGATTCGCGCGGAACTTCCCGGCGTTGAGGAAAAGGATATCGAGGTGACCGTAACGAGCGATTCGGTGACCATCAAAGGCGAGAAGAACGAGGAGAAGGAAAATAAAGGCGAGAGCTATTACTACATGGAGCGCTCCTACGGAAGCTTTAACCGTGTGATTCCGCTCGGTGTGGAAACAAATGCGGACAAGGCCCAGGCGAGCTTCAAAAATGGTGTTCTCAACATCACCATTCCCAAAAGCCAGGCCGCAAAAGCAAAAGGAACGAAAGTTCCGATCAAAACTCAATAAGAGCAATTACGCCTCAAGGGCGTTTCAACCGTCCCCCGCCACCGGCGGGGGACACTTTTTACCAAACAACATCAACTGCAATATAGGAACTAAATGGTTTAGCACCGTTCGTGGTGAGCCTGTCGAACCATGAACGGACACCTAGTACAATGAACCATGAGCTTTACCCCCGTTCATGCTGAGCTTTTACTGCCGTTCATGGTGAGCCTGTCGAACCAGAACGGCATTTCATCATAACTCCACTCATCCCCTTCGACAGGCTCAGGGCAGGCTTCGACAGGCCCCTCTCACACCTCTACAAGCTCAGTGCGAGCGGGGTTTTTTAATACGTTGCCGTTCGCCGCGAACTATTGGCTATCTCCCATCCACCAGCCACCAGTCATCTAACCCGCCAACCCTCTAATCCTCTAAACTTCTAATCATCTAATCCTCCACCCCCGGCCCGCTAAAGCAGGCCACCCCCGCCGCCCTTCGACAAGCTCAGGGTGAACGGGGGAAATTAGTGGTGCGCTTCGCGCTTTATTGCCGTTCCTGCTGAGCTTTTACTCCCGTTCGTGGTGAGCCTGTCGAACCATGAACGGACACCACCAACCATCCACCATCAACTACAGCCTGCCAGCTATCCCCACATACAGTCGGGTAATCCCAAAGGTAAGCGGGTATGTCTCGATCCGGCTGAGACCTGCCTCACCCATGTTTTTTACAAATTCGGCGGGTGGGGGGAAATTTTTGATGGAATCAGCCAGGTAGTAATAGGCGGCGGGATTTTTGGAAAACAATTTTGCCTGAATAGGCATCAGGTAATTCAGATAGGCCAGATACAGGGGGCGAAAAAGTCGCTTTTGCGAAAAGCTCATCTCCAGCACCATCACCTGCCCGCCACGCACGGCTACTCTGGCCATTTCTTTTAGCGCGCCCACCCGATCGGGAATGTTCCGGATACCGAAGGCAATGGCAACGACATCAAAACTTCGGTCATTGAATGGAAGCCTGAGCGCATCTCCCTCAAGAAAGGAAACCCTCGGCGAGAGTTTTGTCGCCTGTACCTTTTTTCTGGCCGCCACAACCATCTCAGGCACGAAGTCTATCCCGGTTACGGTTATGTCGGGGCACCGGCGCGCCGCGGCCAAAGACAGATCCCCCGTCCCGCAGGCGACATCCAGAAAACGGCGGGTACCGGCAAACTTCATTTTCTTGACAGCAAACTTTCGCCAGGCCACATCACGGCGAAAACTGAGCAGATGATTAAGGAAGTCATAGCGGCCGGTGATGGTGGAAAAAATTTCTTTTACCGCCGCAATACGCCGCTCATCGGAAATATTTTTCACCGGCGGATATCTTTCAGGAATTTGTCTGCTCATAAGCTCTCGACTTTCAGGTTTGACTGCCGCGATTTACCAGTCCGCCCGCTGAAATGCAATGGGGAAATGGGGGGGTGGATAGATAAATCTTCTTTGAGAACCGCTCGCACTGAGCTTGTCGAAGTGTGAGCGGAAGTTATGGGGTCATGACCGTTCATGCTTCGACAGGCTCAGCACGAACGGTCAGTAAAGAGTTCACCATGAACGGCAATAAAGCGCGAAGCGTAACCGCTGATCTCCCCCGCCGGCGGGGGTGGCCTGCTTTAGCGGGCCGGGGGTGGAGAGTTAGCAGATTAGATGATTAGAAGTTTAGAGGATTGGAGGAATGGTGAATAGCGATTAGCTCGTAGTTCGTGGCTAAGGGATAAAGGATAAAGGATGCTTCGACAAGCTCAGCATGAACGGTGGTAAAGCTCAGCACGAGCGGTCAGTAAAGAGTTCACCACGAACGGCAGTAAAAATCCTGCACGAACGGGTGACAAGGCGCATGGCTTGTGGGTCAGGGTTGGTCAGTGATGTCACACATTTGTCGGGAAGGATTTTTCGCTGTGGCCCAATGCCGAGTCCGCCGCCATCC
>Ga0255345_1002586_pt1 | contig 22701 bp, 20 predicted proteins | sample wastewater_treat_6_FD_192415 | JGI IMG/M metagenome (GOLD analysis project Ga0255345, IMG submission 192415) | Wastewater microbial communities from Lulu Island WWTP, Vancouver, Canada - plant20 | ecosystem: Engineered > WWTP > Wastewater > Unclassified | place: Canada: Vancouver, British...
AGGCGTGCCCTTCGGGCGGTTAGACGTGAGGCGTGAGGCGTGAGGGGTAGCCCTCTGCCAACTCCTTACTCCTCACTCCTAACGCCTCACCCAGAGGCTTTAGATGCGCAAGCGGCCTAAAATCAGCGAATACCGCTTCGACCAGTGGGCGGAGGATCTCAAGGCCTGGATCCAGGATTCGGTGTCGCCGTTCGAGGACGATTCGCCGGAGAAGCAGGCCGAGCGCAAAGAGCAGGCGCGATGGGACAAGCTCTTCTTCATGAAGACCTACCTGCCCCACTACTTCTACGGGGAGTTCGGGGACTTTCATGATGAATGGTCCGACCTCGGCGATATGCGCGATGACTGCGTCTTTGTGGCGGCGCCGCGCGAGCATGCGAAATCGACCTTCTTCACCTTCGGCGATCCGCTCCACGACATCTGCTATGCCCTGCGCAAGTTCATCATCATTGTTTCCGACACCAACGACCAGGCGACGGGTTTTTCTTTGCCGATCCGCCTGGAGCTCGAAGACAACCCGAGGATCAAACACGACTTCGGGAGTTTTCTTGGCCCGATCTGGCAGAAGGGTGATTTCACCACTTCGAATGGTGTGCGCGTGCTGGCCCGGGGGCGCGGAGAAAAGGTCCGGGGCCTGAAGAACCGCCAATACCGGCCCGACAAGGCCATCGTCGATGATTTCGAAAACGACATCAACGTCGAAAACCCCAAGCTGGTGAAGAAGGGCAAGGACTGGCTCTTGAAAGCCGTGATCGGGTCGCTTGGCGCTGGATATGTCTTCCTCATGATCGGGAACCTCTTCCATCCGAAATCCATCCTGGCCCAGTTCATGGCCGACAAGGACGAAGAAGGAAAGCCGCTCTATGTCTCCAGGATCTATGCGGCGATCCTCGACCCTGGTACCCCCGACGAGCGCCCACTGTGGCCGGAGGCCTGGCCCCTGGAGAGACTCTACGCCAAGCGCAGGAAGATGGGCTCGGTCGCCTTCAACGCCGAAATGATGAACCTCACCGGCGCCGAGGACAGCCCCTTCCGCGAGACCTGGTTCAAGTACTTCGATCGGATCGAAATCGTGGCGCCGGCGATGTTTGTTGCGACTTTCGTGGACCCGAGCGCCGCCAAGGGCGAAGCGAACGATTTCAAGGCCATCATCACGGTGGGCCTGGAGCGGGACATCATGCTTTTCCGATGCCTCCATGCCTGGATCCGGCACGCCAGCCCGGGCGAAATGTTTCGGGCGGCCTACCAGCAGTTCGACACCTACGGCGGAGCCATCGGCATCGAAGAGAACATGCTGAAGGACTTCCTCCATGATGCCATCTGGAACTATGCGCGGGATGTCGGCCGGTATCTCCCCTGGCGGGCGGTGAATCATTCCACCAACAAGGAAGCCCGGATCATCGGGACGCTCTCCTACCTGGTCGAACACGGGAAGCTCCTCTTCGAAAAGGGCCACAGCGATCAGGATCGCCTGGTTGAGCAGCTCATCTACATCCTCAACGCGAATGTGAACGACGACGGCCCGGATGCTCTCGAGGGAGCGGTCAGCATGCTGCAGAGCGGCGGCCCAGCGGCTTACGTGGCGGTGGATCCGGAAGCGGGCGAGAGGCTTACGACCCGGCTGGCGGGGATTCGGCGGGAGGAGAATGAGCGTGGCGAGACGGGGCGCAGGTTTTTCGGCGGGGCCGTGGGCCGGATGATGCGGTCGTTGGTCGGCGGCCGGTTGGGGACGGGTGAATGAAAAAACGATCCACGAAGGCACACGAAGGAACACGAAGAGATGACTCGGGCCATGCCCACCTGGAGAGCAAGGGCTGTCGGCTGGAGTGCATTGGTCGGGCTCCAGCCGCGAAACCACTTCGTGTCTATTCGTGTGACTTCATGGATGGAAGGGCTTTTTGATGGGGATTAGGTCGACGTTGGCGAAATTCCTGGCGCCGGAGCTGGTGGACCGTGGGGCGGTGGAGCAACTGGTAGCCGAGGAAGTGAAGCGGGCGCGGATGGGTTTGCCCTTCTATGCGGACTACGACCCGAAGGGCGAGGGGTTTCGCCGGTACGCCATCGGCGGCAACCAGGTGCGCATGGACATCCTGCCGGCCAGCCACGACATGATGATCGAAATCGCCTACTTCCTTTATGCCACTTCGGGCATGGCCAAGAAGTTCATCGAGGACACCAAGAATTTCGTCATGGGGCGCTGGGTCACCTTCGAAGTCAAAAATGACCGGCCGGACAAGGGGGCAACCGACCTGTTGAAGGAATTCTGGAAGGATTCCATCAACCGGATGGATGTTTTGCTCGGGCCGCGGGTGGCCTTTCTGGGGCTCCTGGGCGAGCAGTGCTGGCCGGTGACGGTGAACCCCCACAACGGCTTCGTGCAGGTTTCTTATGTGGATCCCGCCAACATCGATGACGTCATTCCCCTGCCAGGTTTTGCCGAGATTGCCGACATCGTGCAGGTCAGGAGCGTCGAGCGCGGCGGGCAGCCGCTGCGGGTGATCCGGAAAGAGCGCGACCCGAGGAAGCCGGAATACGGGAGGCTGGCCGGAGATTGTTTCTATTGGGCGATCAACAAGCCGCCCAATTCGCCCCGGGGCTGGAGCGATCTGCTGCAGGCGGCGGACTTTATCTCAAGCCTGGAAGAGTCGCTCTTCAGTGAACTGGACCGGCTGAACCTGATGAAGGCCTTCATTTGGGATGTGACTTATGAGGGAGCCGACGAGAACGACATCAAGAAGTTCAGGGAGAGAAACCCGCCGCCCAAGCCCGGCAGCCTGCGCATCCACAACGAGAAGGTGACCTGGAAGGCCGAGGCGCCCGACCTCCAGCATCAGGACACCAAGTATTTCTTCGACATGATGCGCTCGTATGTTTCCGGGGTCCAGGGGCGGCCGGATTCCTGGTTTGGGAGCGGCGGCAAGGCCTACCAGACGGAAGCCGATCTCATGGGGGAGCCGACCTATCGAGACCTGGAGGTCCGACAGAATGTGGTCAGAACCATGCTCGAAGAGGTGCTGAGGTTCGTGGCCGACCAGGCGATCCTCCACCGGGCGCTGCCTGAGCCAGAGGGCGGTGGAGATTACGAGATTTGCGTAAATCTCCCCTCGATGCGGAAACGGGACCTCAAGACCGCGACCGACAGTTTGAATTCGGTGACCCAATCGCTGGTGGCCGCGGAGACCCAGGGATGGGCGAGGAAAGAGACCTGCCAGCGGATCTGGGCGGCGGTGGCCAGTGAAACCGGGGTGGAAGTGGATGCCGAGGAAGAGATCGAGGAAGCCAGGAAGCGGGACGCCGAGCAGGTGAGCGAGGACTATAGAAAGGTGAGGAGTAAGGCGTTAGGCGTTAAGCGTGATGAGTCGGAAGGGGGGAAACCCCTCACTCCTCACCCCTAACGCCTTACCGTCCGAAGGGCGCCCCGCACCCCTTACGCCTAACCTGAAGGATTTTGGATGACCGAAGCTGAGGTCCGGTACAACAGGAAGCTGGAAGAGCTGGTGGAGGGGGTTGGCAGGCTCGAAGAGAGAGAAGTGGCGAAGAGCATCCGGCTTTTGAAGGAGCTCCGGAAGGAAGTGGCGCTGCAGATCGTGGACAGTGACTGGAAGACTCACCACGTGCCGCAGCTTAAGGAGGCCGTCGAGAAGGCGGCGTCCAGGTTTCTCCAGCGATACCGGGTCCTTTTGACGGACGGGCAGGCGAATTTGTGGCGGGCGGGAATCGACCAGGTGGACTGGCCGTTGAGCTATATCGGCATCCAGGCGGGAACCACGGAGATATCGAGGACGGCCCTGGAAATCGTTCAGGGCTATTCGGCGGACCTGATCACGAATTTGAGCCGCGATGCGGCAGCCAAGATCAATGCGGAGATTTCGATGGGCATTCTGGGCGGCAAGACGCCCTGGGAGGTCATGCAGGCGATTGGACGGAACCTCGATGATCCAAGCGTTTTCAGGACGATTGCCGTGAGAGCGGAAACCATCACCCGAACGGAGCTTGCCAGGGTCAACAGCCTGGCCCGGGAGGTGAGGATCGAGGATGTGGTCGCGGCGAATCCGGACGTGCGCTGGCTGAAAAAGTGGGTCAGCTCGGGAAAGGCCCATCCGCGCCCGCACCATGCGGCGCTTAACGGCGTCACGGTGAGGGTCGACAAGAACTTTCCGGGCGGCATTCCGTATCCGCACGCGCCGGGCCTGTCGGCCAAAGACGTCATCAACTGCGGCTGCAGCCATGTTTTGACGCTGGCCGATTGGGAAGGGGCCGGCGGGGCGGTGCACGGGAAGATGCCGTACCAGCCGCGGGCGATTTGGGACTGAAAGACATCCACGAAGGAGAAGGCATGGCTAAGAAAAGCGACAGTGAGGCAATGGACATGGCGCCGGAGCAATCGGTTCCGTTTCAGGTGTCCGGGCCGAAGGCTGTTTTGCCGGAGCGGGTTTCGCGGGCATGCGAGGCTTACGGCATTGACGAGAGGTACCTCATGGCCTGGAAGGAGGAAGACGTAATCGGCCGGGTGGTGCTGCTGACCTGCGGCGGCAGGAAGGTGACCTGGCACGAGGGCATGACGGTCGAAAGGCTTATGGAATTTGAGATTAGCGGCATACCTCCAAGGAAGAGCTGAGATCGCTTCGTGCAGCTTGGTTCTTTCTTCGTGTGACTTCGTGGACCGGTTTTGAGAGGGCGAGATGCTCAACCAAAAGGCTTACAAACGGGCGCTGGAGCTGATCCGGCAGGGCACGGTGGATCACACCTCCGGGTGGTCTTTCGGGGCTTCAGACGGCAATGCGATTCTGGGGCAAGATCAGGACTGGGGCGAGTACGCGCACTGGTTCCTGATGGCGGTGCCCGGGGCGAATCCGGAGGCGAAAGAGGCCTGCAAATATCCTTTCGGGAAGGATGGGAAGGTCTACCGGTCAGGGCTGGTGGCGATCCGTCAGCGGGCGGCTCAGCAGAACGAGACGGAGATTTTCGAGGCGGCGAGACGATTGCTCGAGGCGGTGGACAAGGGGCTCGAGCGGAGCGCCCGGGAGGCGCTGGCGACCGGAACAGGCAGGATGTCGAGCGAGACGGACATTCGGTTTCGGGCCGATGCCGCGATGTTGGCAGCACGCCAGGCGGACGAATCCGGAATGGTTTGGGATGCGGTTTTGATCGCACCCGGGCTGTCGCGGTCGACGCCTCCGGTCTATTGGACGGAAGATGTGCTCCAGGCGGCTGCGCCGGTTTTCGACGGCGTGGATATCAACGCCTACGACCTGTCGCCGGAGTACTTCGGCCATCTGCAGGTGCCCCAGGGCGGCGAGCTGGAAGACCTCAAACGCTACCTGGTGAAGAAGAAGGCCGGGTGGGCCGAGCAGCCCGAATACCAGACCGGAATGGGGATTGTGGCGCGGGTTCATTTCCTGCCGGATCATGCCTGGATTCCGGAGTCGCTGCGGGCCGGGCAGAACGCCGGGGCGGATGTGCTCGGCCTTTCGATAGATGCACGGATCAAGGGGGTTTCCGTTGCGGCGGGAGAATCCACGGTTGTGGTTCCGACAGAGATCGTGTCGGCAAGTTCGGTTGACGTAGTGACCAGGCCGGCCGCGGGAGGCAAATTCCTGCGGGCGGTCGCGGCAATGGCCAGCAAGGAGAAACGTATGGATAGAGCAAAGCTTATCGCAATCATCAGGCAGAGTCGGCCGGAGCTTTTGAACGGGAAGGACGATGCCGCCATCGCCGCGATGACGGAGGAAGAGATTCTGGCGCTGGTTCAGCAGAGCATGGCGAAGCCGGAGGGCGGAGATCCGGACAAGGGGGACGGCAAGGAGGACAAGAAGCCCGACGGCGCTGCCGGCGACCCCGCCAAAAGGGCGGCGCAAAGCGAGGGGCTGACCCCAGCGCAGATCGACGAGCAGATCAAGAAGGCTCTCGACGATCAGCGGGCGGCAATGGCCGCCGAACGACTCCTGGAGGACGCTCTGGACAAGAGCGGCCTTCCGGCAGGAGCGGTCAAGCGAGTCAGAAAACTTTTCGATGGCAAACGGGCAAGCCAGGCCGAAATCGATGCCGAGATCAAGGCAGAGCGCGACTACCTGGCGAGCATGGCCCAGGCGGGCGGGACTCCCGCGCCCTGGGGCGACCAGTCGCGGGTGGCGGTTGGGCTTCGGCCGATCGACAAGATCCAGTTCGCCATCGACCGGGCATTCGGCCTGACCAAGCAGGATATGACCGATCTAGCCCGGATGGAGCGGCTGGACGGGCGCCCCATCTTCAACGACTACCGGGCGGCCCAGGCGGCGGATTTCGATGACGTGCCGAGGCTTTCCGGCCTTCGCGAGTTCTACATCCTGGTTTCCGGAGATCACGAGATCAGCGGCCAGTTCATCAGGAGAAACCTGGCGGCGGACCTCAGGGTGTCCCAGGAAATCACCTCGACCACCTTTTCCTACATCCTCGGCAACACGCTCAACCGCAGGCTGGTCAAGGACTACAACGAGCTGAACGGCCACGAGGACCTGCTCATTTCCGAGCGCAAGAGCGTCAAGGATTTCAGACTCCAGGAAGCGATCGCCCTGGGCTATCCGGAGGACCTGCCGCTGATCGACCCGGAAACCGAGGACTACGTGGACGGGGCGGAAGTTACGGATGAGGAAGCCACCTACCAGGTCCGGACGCGCGGTAGGCTGCTGACCATCACCCGGAAGACCATCATCAACGACGATATGGGGTTGGTGCGGCGTCGAGTGAGCCGCGAGGGCCGGGCGGCCCGAGGCACGCATGCACGCTACGTCTGGGCCTTCGCCATCAGCAATAAGACCTGCACCGACGGCACGGCCTGGTTCACGGATGGACACGGCAACCTGGGGGCAGCCGCCCTGAGCCATACCACGGCCCTGGTAGCTTATAAAGCCCTGGCCAGTATGACGGAGAAGGATTCCGGCAATCCCCTGGGGCTCCTCGACGGCGAGGCGAAGCCGGCCCTGGTTTACCCGGTAGCCCTTATGGAAACCGGCGAAAAGATCGCCGGCGAGGATTTTTACTACACCACGAACGACCTCACCACCAAGGTTCCCAACCCGCTCAAGGGCAAGGTGACACCGGTCATGCTGAGCCTGCTGACCGATACCAGCGACTGGTACATGATCCTTCCGCCGGCCCTGGTGGACATCGTCGAGATGGGCTACCTGAACGGCCGGCAGGAACCGGAGATGTTCGTGGCGGACGCTCCGGATGCCGAGCACGTGCTGAAGCAAGACCGGATCATCTACAAGATCCGCCACGAGTACGACGGCACGGTGGTGGATTGGCGGTCTGGGTACAAAGGAGCGGTGACTTAGGAGGTGAGGCGTGAGGCGTGAGGGGTAAGGGGTAAGACCCTTCCTGTTCCGCACCGTTTTCCAAAACGAAGAAAGGAGAGTCCGATGATCGGATGGTTCAAAGAAGGCAAAAGAGGCGGCATGCTGCTCACGAGGGTTGTGGCGGCACTGCTGGTGCTAGGATTGGTTGCCGGCGAGGTCTTTGCGGCGGCGTATCTCAAAAATTCCTACGCGAGGTTTGGGGCAACGGCGGGTCAATCGCTTTCGATCGGCGACGTGGTCTGCCTGAAGGATGCCGACGGCTACGCGTACAAGGCGGATTCCGACAACGCGACGCTTCGGCCGGCGGTGGGGATCGTAACCAAAGCGGGGGCTGCGGGCGAATCGGTCAGCATAACGACCCTCGGCATTTTCGGGGGCTACTCGTCGCTCACCGAGGGGGCGCCGGTCTACCTTTCCGCGACTGCCGGCGCGGTGACCCAGACGGCGCCCAGCGGCTACCTGCAGCAGATCGGGATCGCGATCTCGAACACGTCTTATCTCTTCGACTTCAAGGCGGCTACGAACGAGTGCGTGGCGACCCACGATTACGACAACAGCACCACGGCGTGGACCATGACGGCGGCGGAGGCCGGTTGCCAATATATCTACGCCAGCAATGCCAGCGGCGGGGTCAATGCGGTGCTGCCGGCGGCATACCCGGGACGGATCTGGGCGGTAAACAACCAGACCGGGCAAGTCTTGACCTTCAAGGTGACCGGGGGGTCAGGCGGCACGATCGCCAGCACCAAGACCGCCATTTACGCCGGCAGCGCGACCGACGCGGTGGAGATCTACGAAAAACCTTAAGAGAGGGTAAGGCGTGAGGCGTGAGGCGTAAGGCGTTAGGAGTGGTCAGGTGCCAGGGGGTAACTCCTGACGCCTCACTCCTTACCCCTCACCGGCCGCAGGCCGCACTCCTGACTCCTCACGCCTGACCGAGGAGTTTTTGTGGCGAATTTGCAGGACTATTACCGGGCATTGGGCGAGCTGGTCCCGAGGAATAATGCGCTGGGGCAGGAAGAGCAGCTCAATGCCATCAACAGTGCGCTGGCGCTGCATTCGAAGCATCGGCCGCGGCAGATCGTTGAGGATGTGGCCGGAACGGGCGGTTTCGACTACCCCCTGAGCGATCTCGATCATTGGGCCGACGAGTTCAGCCAGATCGTGCAGGTGGAGTACCCGGTGGATGATACTTCGCCGGACGCGAACGTGCTGGCGGAAGCCGATGACTGGACCGTCTACCGGAAGCCGTCCGGTGAGGTGCTGCGCTTCCTTTCGGCCACGCCCGATACGGATGAGACCATCCGGGTGACCTACACGGCGCGGCACAGTTTCAACAATGACGCTGTTTGCAGCGTGGCCGAAGCCGATGACAGCGCCGTACAGAAGCTGTCGGCGGCGCTCTTCTGCCGGATCCTGGCGGCGGCTTATGCCCAGGATGACGACAGCACGATCCAGGCTGACAGCGTGGATCATTCCTCCAAGCGTCGCGAGTATGAGGCCCAGGCTCAGAAATACCGGTCGGAATACGACGAGCACATGGGACTGGGCAAGTCAAAGGAAGGGACGCTCAAGGGGGCCTGTGCCACCCAGGATTGGGATATCAGCCCGGCGAGCGGCTACGGCTGGCTCACCCATTCGAATCGGCTGAGGTAGATCATGCCGGATTTTGGCTTTACCGTTGATTTGCGGGTGCTCGAAGGACTGGCCCGGCTGCATGGCGGAATTGTCGAAGAGGAAGTGCAGGCGGTCCTCGAAATCGTTGCGGCGCGGGTCGAGAAGACCGTGGTCGAGCGCACGCCCCGTGGGGTTGGCGGCGAAGCGGGCCTGGCCGGGTCCATCCACGGCGAGGTCGTATCCTACGGCAGGGGGCTGCAGGCGGTTATCGGAACGCCGGTCGAATACGGCGAAGTAGTCGAGATGGGGCGGCGGCCGGACAAAAAACGGCCCCCGGTCGAACCGATTGCCCTCTGGGCGATTCGCAAACTCGGCGTATCCGCTGAAGAAGCCAAGGGCATAGGGTTTGTGATCGCAAGAAAGATCGGCAAGGAAGGTTTTGAGGGAGCTCACATGTTCGAGAAGACCATGAAGGAGCTGGACGCATGGATCATGGAACAGCTGAATGCGATTCCGCAGCGGGTCAATGAAAGGATTACCGGTGCCTTACGCTGACATTCGAACCAGGATCAAGGCCATCCTCCTCGGGGTGGACGGCATCGAGATCGTTCACGAGTACGACCGCTTCATCGCCAACTGGGAGAAGTTCCTGGAGCTCTTCAAGAACAGCGACGAGCGCATCAGCGGCTGGACGATCAGCCGCCGGAGCGTGGACACGGCCAGGCATCACAGCCCCGTGGTGGAACGCACTCATGAGGTGCGGCTGCGTGGGTTTCATGGGCTCAGCGATGCGGCGGCCTCCGAGCTTGTTTTTCAGAGCGTGGTGGAGGGCGTCCTCGATGCCATTGATCGCGACAAGGCGCTGGGCAAAACCGTTCAGGAGAGCGGCCCGGCAAGGGTGGAGATCATCGAGAACAGGATGTTCGGCAAGGTGCTCTGCCACTATGCCGAAATCATTGTTCCGGTGCTGGAATACAAGACAGTGAAGTGAGAGTGAAGAGTGAAGGGTGAATAGTGAAAGGAGTATGACATGGCACTGGCATCAGATACCGGCAACATTCGCTACAACGGGACCGGGCGGGCTTACGCGGGCACGGTGGGAGGCTCCAATCCGGGTGTGGACCTGGGCGAGCTCGAAAACTTCACCATGTCGGTCAAGGTCACGACTGAGAAAGTGAAATCCACCCGCAACGCCGCCCGCGCAACGATCCTCGAAGTGGAGACCGAGCGCGAGGCCTCTCTTTCCTTCGGCCTGCGCGAGCAGTCGGAAGAGAATCTTTTGATGGCCCTGCTCGGTACGGCCGTGAACACCCTCAACCAGGCGGCCGGCTACGCCGAGCGGGTGAACAAGACCTGGGTAGCCGATCAGTTTGTCGACCTCGGGCATCTTAACGTCTTCCGTATCAAGGTGAGCGGAGCCATCACGGGGACGCTCGCCATCGGCGATACGGTGACCGGCGACGTTTCCACGAAGACGGGCGAGGTGGGGTTCGTCGGGGCGGACTACGTGCTGCTCTATCACGTGACCGGCGCCTTTACGGGCGACACCAAGCTCTCCAAGGACGTCAGCAACTACATTACGATCACCGGAACCGAAACCGAGGAAGACGTCATCATCACGTCTTCGGCCGGAACCGCCCTCCGCGTCCAGGGCACCGACTACAGGATCGATCCGGATTATGGATACGTGAGAAAGCTCACCGACGGCGCTCTCGATGACACCGACGATGTTTCCTACGACTACGACGCAGTGAACAAGAAATACCTCTGGGCCATGTCGGCGGGATCGGTCACCAAGCGGGTTGTATTCGTGACCGACCCCAGTGACGTGGGGCCGCGCCAGCGCTACACCTTCCACAAGGTGCAGATCAACCTCAACGGGGACGTGAACTTGCTGGGCGAAAAGATGGCGATTCTTAACGTCACCGGCACGGTTCTGGCCGATACCAGCCAACCGAGCGGCCAGGAGTACTACAAAGTAGAGATGATGAGCTGAACACGGTGAGGGGTGAGGGGTGAGGCCTGCGGCCGGTGAAGGGTAAGGAGTGAGGCGTCAGGAGTTACCCCCTGGCACCTGACCACTCCTAACGCCTAACGGGAGCGAAGCGACATGGAAGATTTGCAGCAAATGGTTCCGGAAACGGTTGAAGTCACGGTGGGCGGGAAGACGCTTAGCATCGGACCGATCAGGATAAGGCAGGTGTCGCGGGTGGCTCGGCATGTGGGCGGCCTCGTGCGTTTCTTCGCGGGCGATGCAATCGATTTCGAAGGCCTGCTGACCGAGGGCGCGGAGGATCTCATGGAGGCCCTGGCGGCCGCTACCGATCAGCCGGTCGAGTGGGTCGGCGAGCTCGACCTGGACGAAGTCGTGAGGCTGACGCGAACGGTGATCGAGGTCAATGCCGATTTTTTCGTCCGCACCGTCCTGCCCGAAGTCGAAAAGGCGCAGGGCGCCCTGAGCGGGCTGAATCAGACTGGGCGGACGTCTTCCAATGCCTGATCGGGGCCGGGCATCGCTACGGGGAGATTGTCGAATACACCCTGCCCCAGGTGACGGGATTCTTGTTGGCGATCCGGCGGGCCGAGGCCGTGCGGGCGCTCAAGACCTTGAATCTGCTGATTGTCGGTACGCGGGGCAGCGAGGATCAAATCAAGAAACTGGCCAGGGTAATCACCTCAGAAGACGAAAGATGAGCCGAGTGAAGATGAGCGTGACGGCAACGACAAGGAACATGGCACAGGCAGCCAGGATGGGCAGCGCCACTCCCCAGGCGAACCAGCGCCAGTCTTCGAGCGCCCCGCTCACGCAGAAGGCCAGCAGGAAGTACAGGAAGCAGACTGCCGGCCACGGCCGCTCCGGATCCAGGAACCACACATATGCGCGATAGCCCCAATTCGGCTTCTCGGAATTGAAAGCGCCATTCCCACGTAGGCGGGAATCCAGGTTTCTTGCCGGCGGCTTCGGCCCCGGAATCTTCGGATCAGGGTAATCGAGATTGAGCATGGCTGACCTCAAGACAAAGATAACCATTCAGGTTGACGCCAAGGAAGCTGGATCAAGTCTATCTCAGCTCGCGGCCGAGTTCAAGAAGGTCACCGAGGAATTCAAGAAGCCGCTCGGGCAGATCGACGCCTTTGCCAACCTGAAGAAATCGCTCTCCGAGAGCAAGACCGCCCTCGATGAAGCGCGGGCGAAGGTGAGCGACCTGGCTCGCCAGATGAAGGATGCCGGAACGCCGTCGAAGGAGTTGGCGGCAGCCTTCGAGAAGGCGAAAAGCAAGGCCGGCGAGCTCAAGGATAAGGTCGCCGAACAGCAGACGGCTCTCCAGCAGATGCGTAACGCCATGTCCGCCGCCGGCGTGAACGTTACCAAGCTGGCTTCCGAAGAGGTCCGGCTCAAGAAATCCCTCGAGGAAGCCACCGCGGCGTTCCAGAAGAACCGGGCAGTGGCTTCCGCCCGGGACGACCTCGGGCTGAAATCCACTCAGCAGCTTCGGACCGAAATCGACCGGCTCAAGGCTTCCTACAATACGCTCAAATCCTCCGGCACGCTGTCCATGCGGGAGCTCGGGGAAGCCAAGCTGCGGCTCAACCAGCGGATCCAGGAACTCAAGACTTCCAATAACGGGCTGGTCGAAAGCTTCGAGCGGGCACGGTTCGCCATCGTCGGCCTGGTGACGGCGGCGGCTGGCATCAAGACGGCCCTCACGGCCTCGAAAGACCTCGAAACCGCCATGTCCGATATGGCCAAGGTGGTCGATGCGCCAACGGGGAAAATCGAAGAGCTGCGCCAGCGGTTCCTGGCACTCAGCCGCGAAATGCCGCTGACCGCAATCGAGCTCGCCCGGATCGCCGAGGCGGGCGGGCAGATGGGGATCGCCGCCAACGATATCGAGCAGTTCGTGATCATCGTTTCGAAGATGGCGACCGCTTTCAAAATGACCGCCGAGGACGCGGGCACCGCTACCGGCAAGATCATGAACCTCTATGGCCTCAACCTGCCCGGTGTCCAGAAGCTGGCCGATGCCGTCAATATCCTCGGGAACAACACCAACGCGGTCGAACGGGACATTTTGAATGTCATCACCCGAACGGGCGGTATGGCCAAGATCTTCGGCCTGACGGCAGAGCAGGCGTCCGCCCTGGGCACGGCCTTCCTGTCGCTGGGGCGCACACCCGAGACGGCCTCGATGGCCATCAGCGCCATGCTCTCGAAGCTCCAGACCGCGCCGGCCGCGGGCAAGGAGTTCCGGGAAGCTCTGGACGGCATCGGTATCGACGCGAAGCAGCTGGCGGCGGAAATTGAGGCAAATCCCCAGGCAGCCCTCGTAAAATTCCTCGAGACGCTCAAGACGCTTGAGAAACAGGACCTCTCCCAGACCCTGGTCAAACTCTTCGGACTCGAATACCAGGACGATATCGCCATCCTGGTGACCGGCCTCGACCAGTACAAGGAAGCCATCGGCCTGGTAGCCGATGAGACGAAGGCGGCCGGTGCGGTCGATCAGGAATACCAGCGCGGCTTGAAGACCCTGAACACCCAGCTGCAGCTCATGAAGAACGCTTTCACGGAACTGTGGGTCAACCTCGGAGATACGCTCCTGCCCATTGCCAAGGCGATTGTCCAGTGGCTGACGTCGGTCGCCCAGACCATTGCCGAGGTCGTCAAGGCCGCACCCGGCCTGTCAGCCGCCATCCTGGGGCTGGGGACGCTGGCGGCCTCGTTTGGAGCGCTCAGGGCCATTGCCCTGGCCGTGAACCTGGTCTTCGCTACCTTCATCACCACCCTGGGCAATATCGTTGGAGCCTTCGCCCTGGCTTTTACCGGGCTCACGGCCTTCCAGGCGGCCCTGGTCGGGCTGGGCGGAGCCCTGGTCACCACAATCGCCATCGACCGCATTGTCGAGCTGACCAAGACGTTCAAGGAATACCTCGATCTGCAGAAGCAAATCGGGACCATGTCAGAGTCCTACCGGAAGGCGGCGGGTGAGTTCAAGGATTTCAAGGACGTCAAAGTCAAGGGCCTGGAGGAACTCAGGCGCCTCGGAGCCGAACAGCTCCAGGAGGAATACGAGGGCCTGCAGAAGGCCATGAGCTACTGGAATCGCTACCGGGCGGCCCTGGAAACCCAGGCCAACGAGCGCGAATGGGGCGGGCTCTTCCAGACCGATGCCGCCAAGGCCGCCGAAGCCGAGCTGCCGAAGGTTTCCGCCAGGATCGAGGAGCTGCAGCAAGCGCTGGTCAGCGCCAAGCAGGCGGCGGACGCCAACGGGGTTTCACTCGTGGACTTCCGGGAGCGGGCCAGGGCCGCCGCCGATACCGCCAGGCAGACCGGCGCCGTGTTCGAGCGGGATCTGCGCCAGTCGTTCGATGCTGCCAAGGAATCCGTCAAGGTCCTGGCGAAAGAGCACCAGCGTTCGAGCAAGGCCATCGGCGACCATTACGAGCTGCAGGCGGAAAAGGCCAAGGCAGCCGCGCGGGACGAGAAGACCGCCAACCAGTCGGTGCTCGAAATCTATCGGCAGAAGAAAGACGCCCTAATCCAGGCCGCCGAGGATACCGCCGGGAAGCAGGACGAGGTGCTCAAGGCCTCCAAGGCCAGTGAGAAGGAATACGCGGAAGAGGCGAAAAAGATTGCCGAGCAGCTTCGAGATGACAAGATCAAGGCCATCGAAAGCTACCAGGACAAGCTCAAGAGCGCCCTGATCCAGGCCCTGAACGATGAGAAGAAATACGCCGCCGAGGTCAGGAAGCTCCAAAACGACCTGCGCACGGCCCAGACGAGCTACCAGGAGAAGGTCCGCGAGCTCGCCCGCAAAACCATGACCGAGGAACAGGCCTGGCTGGACAAGAAGAAAGAGGCGCTCGAAACCGAACGCGCCGCCCGTGAAGCCCTCTCCAAGGCTGCCGCCGAAAGCGACCCGGCCAGGCAAGCCGAAGGCTACCAGGAAGCCATCGACCTGGCCAAGAAAGCGCAACAGGAAGCGCAGGGACTGGCGGTCGAGATCAAGGACGGCGAAAAGACCCTCCTTTCCATGCAGCAGGGGGTGAATGAAGCCACCCGGATCATGAGCACCTCACAAGACACCATCGAGCAGGCGATCCGGAAGCAGACCGAACTGGCGCAAAAGAACCAGCAGGAAGCCAGGAACCGCGCCGATGCTTTCCAGAAGGAAATCGACACGCTGACCGAAGCCATCCGGAAGGTCAATGAAACGCCCATCGAGCCCAAATGCACCATCGAGGTGGATTCTCGGGAGGTCGACGCCAAGCTTCGGGAGCTCGACGGTACGGTCACCCATTCGACGCACGTGATCGACGTGGAAACTCGCGGAGGCGGAAGCGGGCGCGGCGGTTCGGCCGGCTACAAGTACGGCGACAGCGACACCTACGAAGGCAGTGCGGCGGAGAAGTACTGGATGGAATACTACGGCTTCCGCCTGGGCGGCCTGATCCGACCCATCGCTGACCTGGTGGCACGGGCTTCACGGCCAATAAGGAGATTCGCCCAAGGCGGCTTCAACCGCATTCAGGGAGCCTTGGCAGGCTGGGGCGGCGGCGACCGCATCCGGGCGCTGCTCGAAGCCGGGGAATTTGTTATCCGCAAAGAAGCCGTTGCGAAATACGGCGCTGGGTTCTTCGAGCTGCTCAACAACATGAAGCTTAATCTCCCCTCGGTCATTGAAGCCATTGCCACGCCCCCGCAGATCCCGCGCCATGCCTACGCGGAAGGCGGCCCGGTGATCGCGGCGGCATCCGGCTCCGGAGCACCCTCCGAAACCATCACCTGGCGCTGGCAATTGAACGATAAGGAGTATCCGCTCACCCTGACCGGCCCGCGAGGCACGGCAAGCCTCATGCGCGAACTGGAAAAGGAACTGGGCCGGGCGGGACTGACCAGGTCAAGGACATGATCCATGTTCTCTTTTTATTCCACCGAGGTTGCACCTACGACGACACCGGAAACACTGTCACCGGCACCACTGACACTGATTACCCTGGATCAGGACCCGTTGTTTGGTACGTACGAACCGGAAGCGGGGCAGATGGGGAGAGGGTCGCAAAACCCAACCCTCGGCGGCGTGGTGATCCAGGATTTTGGCGTCATCTTGCAGGACCAGCGTATCACGATCGCAGAAGACAACGCCTTGAGCCAGGCTACGGTCGACGCCCTCCGGTCTGCCTCAGCAATCGCAGGCGGCGAGTATTTCTTCACCGATGGCTATGACGTTTGGAAGGTTGCCTTCCTGCGGCCGGGCGGCTTCCGCGCCTGGCGGAATATGCTCTTCGCTGCAAAGGGGGTCACTGTCTATTCCTATGAGATCAACCTGGTGGTGCTCGAAGCCATGTGACGGGAGGATTTCGGCCTGGTCCTGGCTGTGGTTAAGGGTGAGGAGTGAAACGGCATGGACAAGAGCTTTCTGAAAGCAGTCGAAAAGGTCCTGCGCCACGAGGGTGGATATGTGAACGACCCGGCCGATGTTGGCGGAGAGACGAAATATGGCATCAGCAAGCGGAGTTATCCGCACATAGACATCAAGTCCCTCACCCGTGAGCAGGCCGTGAGGATCTATTACCAGGATTGGTGGCAGCGCTACGGCTACGACATGATAGCTGATGCGAATCTGGGCGCGAAAACCTTCGACTTGGCCGTAAACATGGGGGCCAGGCAAGCTCACAAACTGCTGCAGCGGAGCGTCAATGCAACGTCCCCTGCGGGTTTGTCGGTGGACGGCATTCTCGGCCCATTGTCGCTGGAAGCCATCAACAATCACCCTCATCCTCCGTATTTGTTCGCTGAATACAGGCTGCGGGCGGTGACATTCTATTTGGACCTCAATAAGCCGAAATACCTGGCCGGATGGGTTCGGCGGGCTTTGGATTAGGGCGTTTTAAATGACAGACTGGCGCATTTTCCTAAACGATACGGACATCAGCGATAAGGTCGCTTCCTTCACCGTGACCTGTGACGCGACGTCCTATTGCCGCCAGCTTTCGGTGGTGATCGCCGATCCCACGGTCTATGCCGGGCTTGATTTCCTGAGTGTGCCGGACGCCCCGGTCATCGAGGCCTATGTGTATGTGGGCGATGAGACAGCGCCCGACTTTCCGGACGATTACACCTGCCTGGGGTCCTTCTTTGCCGAACGAGCCACACATCTCGACACGCCCAACGACAGCATCACCTCTGAGCTGTGGGGACGGTCGAAGACGGCCCTCCTCGGGAGTCCCTTCGCCGCCAAGGTGACGAAGAGCTGGACCGAAGACACCTCTTTCTACGCGATCTGCGAAGAAATGTGCGCCCTCTGCGGCGTCACCTGGGACCCGGATTACTCGACCCTGCCGGATTTCTTCATTTTCGCGGGCACCTACGAGGCGGAAAACCTCTACCCCATTGACGTGATCACGGAACTGGCCCGCTTCGCCGCCGGGGATTCGGTCTACATTACCACCGACGGGCAGGACCGGCTGCGGATCATCGCCGCAGAATACGCGCCGGAGGTAGGAGCGTCCGCCTTCACGGTCGGCGATGACAACCTCATGCAGCTATCGGAATCCGTCGAATGGCCCGATTTCGGCAACCGGATCAAGATTTCGGCGGTGGGTTCTACAGCGGGCTGGCGGGTGATTCTCTCCATTCCCGAGCCGTGTCTCAACGCTACCGGATCGGCCCGTACCCGGCTCTATGCGCAGGTGCTCGACCAGGACGGGGAACCGCAAAACGACATTCCGGTCGATTGGTCGCTGTCCCGCAGCCTGGTGTCCCTCGATGCCGCGACCACCAACACCCAGACCCTCACCATCAGCAATGAGGCCCAGCGGGCGAAATCCTATTATGAGGTAGACGTTACCTTCCCGCCCACGTCGGTGATCGGCGTCTGGACGGCCCGCGACACCCGGCGCGAAAACAACCTGGTCGCCTCGGGCTACGAACTGGACGGCAACACCATCATTCTGTCGGCGCAGCTCACGTATTGCGACCAGAGCCTGATCATCACCTATGAGGCGGCCGGCATGGCCATCAACTGGGCAACTGCCGGGACCTCGCCGGGCACGGAGAAGGTGACCGCCGATGTGGGCGGCAACAGCGACACCCAGGAGCTCTACATCGATAATCCGTGCGCCTGCCCGCCGGATCTGACCTTGCGCGCCAGCCCGAGCAGCATCAAGGTGGGGGAAACATCCCTCATCATTGCCTACCTCGAGATCGCCGGAGCCCCGGTCACCGAGGGCCGAAAGATCTGGATGACCATCGATTCGACCCCGGCCAGGGGGGCAATCGGGTGGACCGAGAATAATCTAGGCAAAGTCGGAGTCAGCAATGAGCGGACCGCGGCTATCAACGAGATCGCTGGAGCTACCCAATGCGAACTGGAAATGTTCCCCGATTCGGTCAGTTCCATCTACCAAAGCGATACCGAAGGGAATGCGCTGGGCGGCAACCTCTACGACAGCCACACCGGGAAGGTGGTGACGCTCAATACCGCTCTTCCGACGGGGACCGATCTCCTCGCCAACTATACGACTATCGGCGCTATCGTGAACGACTACGAAGGGATTGAAGTTGGAGAAGATCGTGTCCGGGCGCTGATCTCAACGACCCGCGAGGAACGTACCGAGGCGACGTGCCGCATCCGGGTGAACGATGACAGCAACTCCGACGGCGCCCCGGCCGATTGCTGCGACGACGGCCGGGAGGACAGCGACCGGGACAGCAGCCCGAGCGATAATGACAACAAGTATGACTGGCTTCCGGAGACCAAGCCCACTCCGCACGTGGTGCACTGCCTGGGCGCTGACGGCAAGGTGATTACCTGTCAGCCCGGCCAGGTGTGCTGTCAGAAAAACGGCGTTTGGGGGTGCTACGCCTGGAACGAATGCGACCAGGTCCCCGACACCTGCTATCCGGTCAACTGCCGCGAAAACCCGTCCCCCGATTGCCTGGGGAGCCGCTTCACCACGGCCCTGGCGGATAATGCCGCGTTTGGCTGCTCCTGCGAAGAACTGTGCTCGAAGGAATTCGACGCCTACGGCACCACTCAGAACTACGACGGCGCGAGCATGCGCATGGTGGCCGATATCGTGGTCGAGGACTACGGCCATGCCCTCGGCACCCCGGAATTCTGGGAAAAATTTGAGGAACTGAAAACCGAAGCTCTTACTTCCTGCCGCGAGCAGTGCGGCGACTGCGCCACAGCCGAGCCGATCACCATCGAGGGCGATGACGCGGTGGTCCAACCGGGCGCGGTGACGTTCACGGCCTCGGGCGGGATGGGCGCGGTCAGCTGGAGTGTGGCCGGAACCGAGAGCCAAGGAGGGGCATCTATCGGCCAGGACGGCACCCTGGAACTCGGTGAATCAGCCTGCGGTTCGTACACCATTACCGCAACTGATATTTGCGGTAATGCCGCGACAAAGACGGTGCGCGTGTCGAATGGAGGAAAATGGGTACTTCTACCATATCCAGCAGGGCAATCCGCCTGGTGCAAGAGAATAGGACCAGGGGGGGTAGGTTGGTGTTCATGGTCATGCAATTATGGTACCTGTTCATATTATACGGAATATAGCGGTAATCACAGATTTGATCTAAGATTTTCATTGGGAGAATATTGTGCATATTCCTACGATGAGGGGTTCCCACCGACATATGTTCCTGTTCCTGGTAATCAGTTTGGGATCTGTACCAGTTGGGTAAATAGAACGTGGACGTATCCAACGTATTACGTCCAGGAGTGGAGCATAATAACTATTCAGGCAGTTTATGAGTGGATTTGTTAGGAGCATGAGAAAGTGTCACCCACGAGTGTGAATAGGCAAATAGACACTATTCTGACATTTCTTAGTGCGCACCCTGTCGATCAGGTTAGGGCCGCCCTGAAATGCTATAACGCCCACCTGCGCGGTGAGCGGATCGCTGGCGGCTGGCGTATCTACGCAGGAGCAGGAGAGCCGCCTGGCGAGGCTGGAGACCGAATGCGGGTTGGCTCCCTCTGGTATGTACGGGAGCGCCCTCCGGCTACGGAGCGCGCCGTGCCGACCGTAATCAGGAGCCCGTCTGCTAGCGATGCGGCAGCAGACCACCCGCAACGCGCAACCCGGAACGCGCAACCCAAAACCGACCTGAGCATGAAGCCAACTGACCGCAAATGTCCCACCTGCGGCGAGGTCATGGCCTGGGAACCGATCTGCCCCGGCTGCGCCCTCGGCCGCCTGGGCTTCGCTGGCCGCTATGTGTGCATGGACGATATGAGCCATGAATTCTATGTGACCAAGCCCGGCGTGGAACTGGCGAATCAGTGAGGAGTGAGGCGTGAGGTGTAAGGAGTATCCAGTGGGTTACCCCTCACGCCTAACCCCTGACGCCTCACAAAAGGAGTCTTCAAATGGCTAAACCGAATACCACCTGGCTCTATAACAACACGGCGAACGACGGCGCCAACACCGGTAATGCTTCGGGCGGCGCGGGAGGCAGTGACAGCAACTGGGTTGTGCTCGATCTGTCCAACGACAAGCTCATGTTCCTCGACAGCCAGCAGACGGATGGCGACTCACGCACTGGCACCAAGTTTCCCGCGATCATTCCTGATGCCGATTCCATCGAGGTCCCCAAGACCTTCGTGGATGATTACTCAGCCGAAATCTTCGACCAGGTTCCCTTGGCTGGAACGACCAACGGCGGCCAGTCGGGTGGCAACACCCGTTATGTGTTCGCCATCTACTTCGATGGGGCAACGGCGGGCATACCATACCTGGAGGCATGGAACAGCAACGCCCACGCTGCATCTGATGATGATTTCCTGGGGGGCGGTCCCCCGGCCAACAGCACCCTCAAAGCCATAGCTACCACAGGCGCTGTCCCCGGATCGGCAACGTGGGCAGGTACGCCCCTGGCTGGAACCGGGTCGCGTATCTCTCTCGATACCGCAGCTCTTGGGGGGGCCAAGAATCTGTATTTCAACATCAAGCAGGTGATCCCGAGCACCTTCACCCCGCAGAGCGACAGCTCCATCGTGCTCACCCTGCGCTATCTGTACTCGTGAGGGTCAAATAATGATGAACCTAGCGCCCCTGGCCGCTTCACCGTTTCACCGCTTCACCGCTTCACCGGTAGAATCTTTCACCGTTTCACCGTCCCTTGCCTGGCGGCTTCGCGCAACCTTCGCAGGCAAGCTCCCCCCGCGCTCATACATGACCCCGGACGTCCGCCGCGCCAATCCGGGGTGGGACTCCGAGGTCTTCAACCGCAAGATCGAACAGATCGAGTTCTTCCTGCCAACCGGCCATAAGATCATCCTGTCCGGCATGGAAGCATACAATTTCTTCATCGAAGCCACGCAAGCCATGTCAGAAAGGGGCGGCGCCCGCATCGAAGCCTTCTGGCTCTGCGGCCTTTTGCCGGTGAGAGGTGAGGCGTTAGGCGTCAAGAGTGATCAGGAGTCACCAAGCTTCCCCTCACGCCTTACCCCTCACCCCTCACCTGTAGAGATGTGGCGTATCGGCCAGGGCAAGGTGATCAGGCAGCAAAAACCCTGGGGGCGGGAGTGGGGAGGCGCACCCACCCGAGGCTGGAAGCTCGGCCAAATCGGAGCATTACCAGTATCCACAATCTTGCACGCGCATTGACGGAGGGGGAAGATGAGCGAAAAATCTATCCGTATCGCGGATGCCGACTCTGGTCTGTATATTGCCACAAGAGACGCCACAGAACTGGACGCGTCGAGTAATGCACGGGTCATTGAGCGTGTCGATTTCGCTTCGGGCAAGTTTGCCAGCCCGATTGGGAATGCTCAGCGGGGCCATTCGAGCATGATTAGTGCTGCCGAGACTCTCGACCTGACCAATCTACCGGCCGATCTTACAAGCAATCTCATCGTCGTGGGCGACAAGTCAATGCTCTGCGTAGCGGTACAGCAGACCGTATCGGGAGGCACGGTCACCGTGACCCCGATCCTTTATGATGCAGAAGAGACTCCCGGTGTGGTGGGCATCATGGAACCGGCAGTGTTTGTACAACCTTATGCCTTTCGTCTTGGGTCAGGTTCCGGAAACTATGTGCTGCCCATCAAGAGGTGGGACGTATCCGGAGCCTATCGCATAGGGCTCCATTTCACTGCATTTACCGGCACATCAAACACGTTCAAAGCTTGGGGATGGGTAATATAGACATGAGGAATCGATATACGAGCGGTAGACGAGAGGGTTTATGCAACATACTCGTTGACGGGAAAAGGTGGGAATATCCAGTTGTAACTGTAGGTAGCAATAAACAACTTGCCTCCGTTGATTCGCTTAGCGGGCTGGTTGATCATTCCCTTGTATTAGTATATCCGGGCACATATTCTAAAAAAAACTGGTATCTGAACGCCAGAAGATGTCATATTAGGGGGGTTGGAGTAGATGCTCAAGCTGTGGTTTTCACCACGACGGATAACGGTTTGTGTGTGGAAGGGTATGGATCATATCCAAGTGGAGGGAACTTTCTCCCAATAGTAGAAAATGTGAGATTACAGGGATCTGCTAGGCCATTCATGGTTTGGAATGGCGGCAGAGTGCTTTTTAACAGATGTTATCTTACCCACGGCACATACAGTTGCGGCACAATAGCGGGTCATTGGACGTACGGTGGAACAAACGGATTGCTAGTGTTGAGAAATTGTTATATCAGCAAAGAAGGTGGATATATGTTCAGCAATCTAAATCTATCGAACGTGCGGATTGAGCGCTGCCAATTCGGATCATCGATCAA
>Ga0255345_1002593_pt1 | contig 22651 bp, 16 predicted proteins | sample wastewater_treat_6_FD_192415 | JGI IMG/M metagenome (GOLD analysis project Ga0255345, IMG submission 192415) | Wastewater microbial communities from Lulu Island WWTP, Vancouver, Canada - plant20 | ecosystem: Engineered > WWTP > Wastewater > Unclassified | place: Canada: Vancouver, British...
TTTTTCAGATTCACAGTCTTTGTTCTTATTCTACGCATTAATCTGAATTGCTCTTCTTGAAATCTCTCTATATGAGAATTTACTTATTCCTTCTTCTTCCGCCACCTTCTTCATTTTCTTGTATGCATCCTGATCATTTATGATGTCTTCAAGTACACTTTTTATTTCTGTAATCTTGTCAGTATAAAGGAACCTGCAATTCCCTCCTATATCGATGTGATCCATACCCTCCCAATATTTAAATACACCAGGAATTCCGGTTCCAACTGATTGTTCCCAGAGAACAGAATGGGTTCCGGGAAAAACGGCGAGATCTGAGGCTAAAAAATAATCATAAACGTCAGATGAATCAATCCAGCCAATATTTCGTATTGCTTCAGAATTGCTTAATGCATCAATTACTAACTTCATTTGCATATCTGAAGATCCAAAAACTATGAGTTTTAAGTTTTTATTGGCTATTTCATTTACTGCCTTCATGAGAAGGTGAATATTTTTCCTTTGGTCAATTTTACCTCCTGTTATTACCACAAAATCATTATCGGAAATCTGCAATGATTCTCTAATTTTTCTCTTTATTTGGCTTTTATCATTGATCCTGATGTTTTCGTCATCAGCTCCCAATACCAGAAGTTCGATTTTATCGTTCGAAATTTTATACATTTCATTTAAGAAGCTGCATCTTCCGGGGGTAACTCCATAAAATCTAATCACATATGGTTCTATTTTTTTAGTACAATATCTCCATATAATTGGATGAAGAATGTATTTTGATAGCCAATTATGAACACTATTTACATAATCGGTATGACTATCAACAAAAACATGTACCCGGGGATTCTTCCTGAGGTACTTGACAATTGTCAATATTTCAATTGTTTGAGTACCATGAATGAAAATAATATCTGGTGAAGATTGATCTAAAAACTTATGAATCCCATCAATTTTTCTGATAGTATTAGTAATCCTATTATTTATAATCCGATGATATTTCATTCTTACAAGACGGGCACCATTGTTCATTGTTTTATCAATTGGTGGTGTATATACTGCAGCTCCCCTGTTGTCTAATCTAAAACAAGTAGTAAGCATTATCACCTCGTGCCCATCCTTGACATTGTATTTAATCATCAAGTTTTCCTGGTAGGACATTTCTTCGTTGAATGTACCAGTGAAATCTAGGTGTAAAACTTTCATTCTAGAAGATCAAAAAGCAACTATTTAGTATAAGCTCTCCCAATCCTATAAAATAATCTTAAATCAATCAACATGATAATTGATAAAACAATAACTCTTAAATCAGGGAAGAAGAATAATTTTTTAATATTTATCCTGTAATCCAATCTTGTGGCCAATTCACAAAAATTCTTAAAATCCATCATTCTGGAAGATGCATTAATAGCAGAAAAAACCCATCTGGGTAAAATATACTTCTTGATAACTCTGTTTCCGATTATCTCCGATTCCAGCTTCTTCATTCCGTTGAACCCGGTCATTACCTTATCAATACTTGAAGATGTCATGGTAGAGTCAGGACGAATAAGATAATTGTACAACCGGTCCTTAATAGATACAACCTTATCAGCCGATAAGAGTACTTTCCAGACGAAATGTTGGTCCTCTCCATATTTTATAGTTTCATCATACCATAATTTGTTTCTTTCAAGAAAGTCCTTCTTTATCAGCATACCTGGCGCTATTGCTACTATCTTACGTATCAGAAAACTATATAGTAATTTTTGAGGCAGCAGTTCTCTGTCTTCGCTGCTTATGTCAGATTTTTTAAAAATATCCTCAAGAGTGACCTTTTGAAAATTGCAGAATACAATTTCAGTATTGTATTTTTCCCCTGCTCCAAGCAATCTTTCCAGACAGTTTGGTGCAATTACATCATCAGGATCAATACAGACAATCCATTCCCCCCGGCTTTTCAAAATCCCGGCATTCCTCCCGGCAGAAACACCCTTGTTTTCTTGATTAATTACAGAAAAACTAACTCCGTGACTTTCCAGGAGATTAACGGCAATCTCAACTGACTTATCTTTGGTCCCATCATTCACCAGAAGAATTTCGTAAGCAGTATATGTTTGACTTATGATAGACCTAATAGAGTTTTCTATATATTTTTCAACCTGATAAACAGGTATAACTACACTTATTACAGGAGTCATTGATGATTTATTTTAGTTGCCTAAAGACCGAGCTGCCTAAGAGGCATTTCATCGTCTGATTGACTTATTTAAAATTTTATAGCAGCCAGGGCAGAGTGTTTTCAGCCACATAGACAAAAATACAAATGGCGCTCTTAGAGGGAAAAAACTCCACATGAAATGCATATAACCATGAAGCTCAACTCCCTTCGGACTCTTTAGATTAGCCAGTCTTTCTCTAAAAGTCAAATCCGAGAAGTCAGGCGAAATATGATCTCGGGCACAATAGCCACAATAATCAGAACATACCAGAACCGGAATCCCCTGTTTCCGTGCCCGCAATGTATAATCAAAATCCGACTTGCCGTGGATATATTTATTACTTAAGATTCCTATTTTATCCACGACTGATCTGGGAACAAACATAATGTTGCCATTCCCAAAATCACACTCTTTTATCGTTCCATCGGGGATTATATCCTCAATCTCAAATGTCCATTTGTTGCGTAATATACTGCCCCCATAAGTGTGCTTTAAAGTTCTCGGATCGATCACACTTCCTATATAAATACCGGATGCATCATACCTCCTCCTTGAAAGATCATCTGTTTCAAACAGTTGATTAAAACAATTGTCATTTAAAAGTGTATCATCATTTAACAGAAGAAATCCATCATAATTACCGTCGGCAAGAGCGTTAAGCCAGGAAGAACGCATCCCTCCGGTCCAATAGAGATTCCCATGTCCACTGATAATGTGAACACCGGGGTATTCCTGCGCCACAACTTTACCGGTATTGTCACTGGATCCGTCATCAGTCAGATATATTTCCATGGCAAAGGAATGATTGCTCAATTCCTTTGATGTATAAACGCTTCTTAAACACGCAAGGGTTTTCTCTCTGCGATTGTAACATGTCAATAAGACTGCAATAGACTTCAAGCCCTTGCCCATCGGTGATTTGTTACACTAAATATTCATTTGAGGAAAGTATCGCCCATATCTTATCCATTGCTTTCTTGCCCCCGATACTTCCGAATACTTCACCAATGTATTGCTTTTCATTCTCTTCCCTCAAAATTGCTTCAGATCTTGCCAACAAATTGTTCCTCACAAGAACCGAAAGTTTGAATCCTGTGTCTGTTACGCCTTTGACTCTGTAGTGAAAATAATTACCTATAGTATGTAGCTTACAATCCATTTTCAAAGCCCTGCCTGTGGGTGCCTTCCAATCAGCCTGTTCGGAGAGCACTTTGATTTGGTGCTCAGGATCGTAATTGATGTACTCATAAAAATAGATGGTTTTAGGCTTTTCTCTGATAAAAGATACTTCAAGATATGGATTAAAAATGCCTATTCCGGCCGGAGCTCTCAAGTATAAATTATCTCTCACATAATAAAAAAGGTATTTGTTATAGTGATAGAGTATTTTGATTTTCTGTATAATACTACATCTCGTCAGAAAAAGTATCCTGTAAACAAATCTCATATACTTTGAAACACCTTTAAGCGGATTACCTGAAACTCCAAAGCTGTTACGAAACGTTGGCTTTTCAATATCCTTGAAATTATCCGATGAGTTTTCATAATCAGTTGAACCCCATAGGATATGTGTAATATTGTATTTCAAGGCAGTATTGATTGCCAGTGTTCTGATATTATTCTCACAATTACCACAGAATCCAAAATGGCCTGATTCCCAGTATTTGTTTACAAACCATGCTTCCTGAATCATTTTCAGTCTATATGGCGATATCTTCGATATTTCCAATTCCACATTAAGCTTTGAGCAAAGGTTTTTTACATTGTCCTTTGCATAGCTGGAGGCAAAACCATTGTCAAAGAATACGGCAAGTGGTTTAAGCTTAAGATGTCGTACAACATAGAATAAAATATAACTACTGTCCTTGCCTCCACTAAGTGGAACAATGCAATCATAGGTGCCTGCATTTTTAATATTCAGGATATCCAACAGCTTATCAACTCCAAGAGTATCCTTTTTAATTTTTGGTTTCTCAACGTTAGATCTACAAAAAACACAAAGACCCTCATCAAAACTGATATTAGGGAATGTATCAGGGAGATTACATTTTAAGCAATAATTCATATGCTTTGAGATATATTAGATGACCTCGGATAAATGTTTAAATACTTATCGCAACCCGTTAGAATTCCAAAGTAGAAACAATATAGTAAGAACATAATAAAGTAACCCTCCATTATCGGTTCAAGTGAAAAAGTAATAAAAAATGCTGTGCCAAATGCGGCAATAATAAACCTAAGGAATGCTCCGAACTTTAATGAAAATATGAATTTGCCATATTTATAAATTGAAGTTGTTGTAAAGACTACCAGCGGAATAAGTGGGATTATTCCGGTAGCTCTTCCTACATCCAACCATAGATTATGGGCATAAGAGCTGAGTGAGTGCAGACTGGCATATCCAAATGGATAATGAATGAGATTGGTCAGGTTTGCCTTCCAGATAACAATTCTGGAACCTTCTTCGTCAACACTGGTGCCTGTGATTCGATCATGTAATTTTGAATATTCAAACCACGATTTAATACTTAATGTGTCAGTTTCGTACAGAATTCCCACGAGCAACAGGAATCCGGCTGCCAATAGGCTATGCCAGAATCTGTTCTCTTTTGGGATTATGATAAAAACCAGGAATCCGACAACCATTATTAAGAGACCCGTTCTGTTGCTCATATTTAATATGGAAAACAGTGCGGCCAGGAATAAACCTAACGCAAGAAATGAGAGTGTTCTCTCCTCAGCCCAAGCATTTTTAATAAAAATGAGAGGCAGCATAGCCATGCTAAATGCAAAATAGCTGCCAACCTGGGTAGCTGCTTTAGCAGTGTCGCCTTGCATCCAGAACATCCGAATATTCCTGTTCTGCATAAATCCGTTCTCGAAGAATGATAATAGATTTGATATAAAAGGGAGAATACTAAATAGTAAACAAGTAAAGAAAAGCAGATAGTAGACTGTTGTAGTTGAAGGATATTTTGAGATATAAAGCTTGCCAAGGAAATAAAATACAGGAGGGAAAAAGAAGTATCCTAATACTAGGGGCAAGCTTCGGTCACTCCCTTTGACTAATAGAACCAACGAATAAAGAAATGAGAACAGAAAAATGAAGAAGATATTATAATCAAATAGATGCGGATTCTTTTTAAAAGCCAATATTGCAAAGGGAACCAGGCTATAACTGATATATACTGAGGCATTATAGAAATTCATCAGGATTAAGCAGTAAATAATAAGGAAGAAAGGCTCCGTTTTGAATGAAATGCTCAGGGAATTATCTTGCAAGGATGTCCTCATATATCTTCAGTAGATTATTCATGTTGACCTTTCTGTCATGCCTTTGCCTTGCAATCCTTTTTTCTCTGTTTGATAGGGTTATTGCATAATCGTCGTTATCAAAAATAAAACGTATGTAGTGAGCTAACATCTCATACTCTTCAAATCTATAGAGTAGACCGGCTTCGCCGTTTTTTGTAATTTCAGGCAATCCTCCCACAAAGGAGGAAATACATGGGATACCAATCAATTGAGCCTCTCCCAGAGAATTAGAATTGTTCTCAATTGAGGAGGGGCATATAAAGATATGCGAATCACGATAGTATTCTGCCATCTTAACATCATTAAGAACTCCGGTAAAATGCACATGGTTCTGTAACGAATTAGTGACAATAATCCTTCGTATGTATTTCGCGTATCCGCTCAGCATCCATTTCCCACATGGTTGACGGGATGAAAGAAGATCTGTGCCTGCTACAATCACCTTGATATCTCTGTACTCATCCTTAAGCAGGCAGATTGCTTTCAGTACAATATGCAGCCCTTTAATAGGGTAATTGGATTGACTCAGAAATAAGGAATGTTTCTTAGCCTTTTCGAGGGACCAATTTGTTCTGTAAAAGACTGACCGTAAATCTCTGTTGCATGAAAAGTATCGGACATTTTTACATAGATTACCAGAATGTACATAATCCCATGTCGTCCTTCCTATCACATTTTTTGCCCTGGTAAGATATTCTCTCTCATTTAAACCGTGCTTCAGGAACTTTTTACGATTCCTTATCAAGCTATTACCACTGAAAACATCATATAAGGTAATATTACTTAAAATCTCATGGCATGACATTCCGGCGTAATAGTATCTGCCAATAACCCCTTTTAATCCTTGAATTGATATTACAAATTTCTCGTCAGGGCATGCTAACATAAGAGCCAGGCCATGCAAATATTCTGTCCCATGGATATGGATTAAATCAGGCCTTATTTCATCAATAAAAGCTTTCCATGATTTTTGGATCTTTTTTCTATTTGGATTGGTTTTAGACGGGAATGGACCAGGCAAGATCGTATAAGTAATATTCCTTTCAACTATCCCTTTTTTCTCCTCAACAGGCCACATGGTTACTACAAATACCTCTATGTTATCAACCCCACTTAACACTTCAAGAGTTGACTCAATCCACCCGCCGCTTAAGGAATTTATGCCTAAAAGATCGCCAAGTTTTCCGACAGGACCATTTATAACCCAAATTATCCTCATTTTATGCTTCAGGCTTCAATACAATAGTTTTATTTAATCGGCTTTTGAACAAGGCCCATGCAGAAATGGAGCTTCTTTACGTTCAAGAATGGATTCAGTCAATTTAAGGAGTCTTTGAGCTGCAACTCCTGCATTCCATTCCGAAATCATTGTATTATAAGCATTTTGGCCCAATCTCCGAATTTCATTTTTGTTTATTAATAAATATTCTGCTTTGCTAATCAGATCGCTGAGGTCACCGCTCTTAAAGAGTAATCCATTGTAATTATGTTTAACCATGAAGTGAGCAGCACCTACCGCATCACTGACAATAACGGCACAAGAACTGTTCATTGATTCATTCACTACTGCCCCCCAACCTTCTTGCTTGTCACTGGTTACCAAAAAAATATCAGAGGACATCATGTGACGTCTGACATCCTCGGTGCTCATAGCACCCATAAATCTGATCTTATCCTGAAGACCTATTCTGTGTGCAAGTTTTTCAACTTTACTCTTCAACATGCCATCCCCAATCATAATTAGGGAGAAGTCGTAATTTTTGATCTTAAGCACTTTAGCCAGTCTGATTGCATACTCGGGATGTTTCCAGTCTATAAATCTGCCTGTCCAAAGGATTTTGACGGTATCTTCAGGACTATGTTTGAACCGCTCATCCAGGCTATATTCATATACCTGAGGAAAATATCCCCACTTCCACATTTTGTCCGGATAAGCAAAAAGTAATGAGGCGTCTCTGGCGGCATATGCACTTGCACACAGAAGATGCAGATTCTTTTTTCGGTGTCGGGTATGTTTTTCTAAACTCATAGCCAGCACTCTTGGGTCCATCAGCCTGTAAGTGCCTCTTTTAAATAATCTTTCAGAATATCTGAACGTCAATCTATCAGTTGCTAATCTAGGGGTCAAAAAGCGTTCTGGTGCTGAGCCAAAAATTACTACATCGCTTTCACGAGCCAGGGCAAGGGCTTTCTGGTTTTGCTTCTCGCTTTCATAAGCGTTAATGGAATAACCGAAAGTGTCACTATAATCTTTATACCCCAGTTGTAGTCTTTCATCGGTAATTTTACTTGTCGCAATAAAAGTAAATCTATCATCCAGATGTTTTGCCATTTCATTACAAAATGGGATTTGATGATGGTTAAGAAAATTCCCGAAAAAGGTAACTCTCATATTGTTGGAAATATACCTGATGACTCTACTTAAGCTATTGCTTCCAGTAAACGTAATTATGATGCCGCTTCACACGCTCTTGTTCAGGAGGCAACTCCATATAGTCTCCGTATAAGTTGAATAGATACTGGTGATAACATTTGGGTGCATTAAAAATGCCGTCTTCAAATCTAACCCTAACATATGCCGAGAAACAGTCTTTTAATATTCTCTCCCTGGAGCCTTTCCCTGCAACCAGTCGGCCTACATAATTACACTTGTCAAACTCCATTGATCTGGCTTTCTTATCCAATTTTTTGAAATAATAATTGCCAATAAAGAATATACCAATGAATCCAATTAAATAACCCACGAGTTTTTTACAATAATCTGAATTCTTAATATAAATCTTGTACCTGGCATTAAAAAGAAAATGCCGCCTTATCAGTTTGCGGATATCACTGTAAAGCTTGTCAGACACTGCAGGTAGATCTGGTAATCCGTCAACAGGATAGACATCAAGGTAAACACCCAGTTTGTATCTTACCGTGTCAGGCAGATCTATCAGAACAGTTCTGGAATCGTAAAACTTGACATAAGTATAAGGGCAATTTCTTGTGTTGTAAGGAGAGATTATTTTATATGGGAATATCGACAGCCTCTCTGAAAGCTCAATGAATTCCATATAATCTTTTCTTGGCATGTAAATATCAATATCATCATCCCAGGGGATAAAGCCGTTATTGCGAATGGCTCCGATTAAGGTACCACAGGCAAGAAAATATCGTAGTTTGTGTGTCTGGCAGAATGAATCGAAATGCTTCAGTGCTTCAAGTGCGATTGTTTGAATCTCTTTTAAACTTAATTCTTTAATCCCTGTATTCATAATTCTTTGAATTCTTCAATTCAATTCTGCTAGTTTATCTTTGGATTCCAGCTCCTGAAAACCATGATAATCCCCATCTACCTCGTCAACTAACCTGTTCTTGTATTTGTAGTGTTTTTGAAACAAAAACAACAATCCAATGATTGCCATCACGGAAAAAGCAATTGATTGCCCCCATGCAGCACCAAAAAAAGTAAATTTATCTATTAATACCTTAAAAAGAATTAGACCGACGATTGCCCCAAAAAGTCTGTTCAGCAGTTCTATCTTTGCATAGCCATACGCAACATTAAGAGATGAAATAATAAAACACATTGACATAGGAATATTCTTCAGGGCCAGAACCCTGGCATATGGCACTGAGGCTGTATATCTACCATATGTTAAGATGTTTATTAAAGGTTCTGCCAACAAAATAAAAATTAATGTGGGAACTGCATTGAGTAAAACTATGACGATTATGATCTTTCGCAATCTCTTGGTTCGCTTTTCTGCAACTGCCTGAAAGATATCAGGATCCAGAGTATGTTTGATTGCAGAATGGAAAATATATAAATACCCTGTCAACTGAACTGCAACATTGTAAATGCCAAGTGAATATGAATCATTCAGTCTTTCCAGGAATGCACGATCAATCCCGGTAAAGAAGTACATCAAAATCGCCGACAAAGATATTGGCCATCCAAAACTGAGAGCACTTTTTACAATTTTAGCTTCAAAGCGCCATGATCCAAATAGTTTTGAAAAAGCAAAAATACTAAAAGGTAAAACAGCTAACAGAGTTGCTATCATACGGCCTGCGGCTCCCTTTTTAAGAATCACAACAAATAATACCGCAAAGAGAGCGCCCACAAGTCCGTTAATCATTACTATCTTAAAATACTTCTTTGCCTCTCTTTTCATCCTCAAATCCACCAGGTACAAACTGTAAAAGCAGTTAAGGAGTAATGGTGAGAAAGCGAGGATGGCATAAGGGTAAAAAGGGAAACTGACGCTGGCGATTTTCATGTAAATGTAAAAAGACAAGAACACTATCAGCATCAAACTGATTCCTATTGCCAACTGAGAGATTAACAGTGTATCCACAACTGACTGTTTCTCCTTGTCGGGAATACGAAAGAAGTTCTTTGAATAATAAGAAATCAGGGAAAAATTGATAATTGGAGTAACAAGCAGATTGAATGATGTAAAGTAACCTAAAATGGCGTAATCGTCAGGAGACAGATTAGCGGCCATAAATGGATTAATCAATACCCCAATTAAGGAAGTGAATATAGAAGCGAGCAGATAAAATGAAAGGTTCTTACCCTGCTGTTTAAACTTATTAAGATTCTTAATGTTCAAAATAGTGTATATCGGAAACTGGTTGGGGAAAAGTCCAAATCCCATCAGACAAGCCCCTTATGTCTTGTATAATGCAAGTGAATCAATGCAGGTTCATGAGACCATTTTTCACTTCTTTACTTTTCTACTTACCCTCCTGGCAAAACTTTTTTCATGTTTATCCGTGTTGGCAGAATAACCATACTTGTCACCGTATCCATAATACTTGCTATTTGGTTTTATGTCATTAATAATGAGTCCCAGACTCCTGATACTACTGCCTTTAATTTCATTTAATGTATTTATGAATACATTTTTATGAGTCTGCCCAGGTCTTATGACTATAAGACAAGAATCTGAAAGTGAAGCCAGGTGATATGTGTCGGATACAATTCCAATAGGTGAAGAGTCAATAATGATACAATCAAACTTTTGTTTTAAAGTTGTCAATAGTTCTGCAGTCTTTCCCAACTCGGTCAATTCTGATGGATTCGGAGGTACAGGTCCCGATGATATAATTGACAAATTATCATAATTAGTCTTCTGAATGACGTCACTGACCTGGTCTTCTCCAATTAGCCAGGTAGAGACACCTTTTTCATTGGTAAGTTTGAAATCCTGGGATATCTTCGGTTTACGGAGATCATAACCGACAAGAATGGTCCTTTTACCCAACAAGCTATAAGCTGATGCAAGGTTTATAGCGGTAAAGGTTTTCCCGTCTCCAGGCATGGGAGAGGTTATCAGTATCACAGGTGTCCGGGATTCCTTTGTCAGGAATTGCATCTTAGATCGTATCTTCCTGAAGGCTTCAGATGTTGATGAATTAGGATCCTCATAGAGCACCGTATTATGCTTGATTGGTGAGCGTGGCACCTGACCAATGACGGGCAAATCAGTCATAAGTGCCACTTCTTCATCCTTAATACTGTTGCTCAGACTCGATCTCAGGAAGAAGAATATAAAGGTGAGGCCCAAAGATCCAACCAATCCAGCCAGGTATAGCATAAAAGGATCCGGCGACACCTGAGCACTGAACCGGGCATCTGCCGGATCAATTATCTCACTATCTGCACGATTCGCCGCCTTCTGCATTTCCTGCTCTGCCCTGGTCTCAAGCAAAAAAGTATATATCTCATCATTAAGCCTGAACTTTCTTTCTATACCCAATAGTTGTCTTTCGGTATAGGGAAGCGAAGATGCCCGTGAATTGATTCTATTTAATTGTTCCTGATTTTCCGACCTTGCCAGTCCATTTGCCCTCCTGAGACCATTGAGTGTCTCCCTGAGCGCTTCTTTTGCTGTCCGTATCCTTTGGGTAAGGTTTCGCTGCAAGGGATTCATTGCTCCTGTTCCCCTTGAAGAGAATTGGCTCTGAAGCTCCGCCAACTCTTCTACCAGCCTTGTAAGCCCCGGGTCTGTAATCCCCATTGTCATAGGAATAATAGGCACTTCGCCAGATTCATCTTTTGATAAATAATCTGCCAGATAATCATAATAATTTGCCTCAAGGTTCAGTCGTGCTCTTTCATTCTCAAGTACCGTTACCTGCTCAATAAGCACCTGACCCTGAGCTGTCAGATCCATTACCCTGTGAGATGACCTGAACTGCTGCAGTTGGTTTTCCGTCAATAACAAAGAATCGGAAATCCCTATTAATTGATTATCTATAAATTGAATCCTTCTGTCAGCCTCAGAATTCTTTCGCTCCAGTGATATTGCCTGAAACTTTTCGATATGCTTGTTCAGGAAATCCATGTCTTTGAGACGGTTTGTACCATTAATACTCACTTTAAGTACTGATCCTTCTCTTGAGATTAACTCTACATTCAATCTTTTAGAATAAGTTCGCACCAATTTGGTACGGCTGTGTACCATAAAATAGAGATCTAAATCTGTGTGATTCCTTAGCCAATCAGGATTTTTGCATTCAATAACAAATTTCCCCCCTTCTATTTCCAGAGTATCCCCAAATCGTGCTGTTTGGCTATAGTCAAACATTTTCTCCCGTGATTCGATTGTAAAAAGATTCTCTCCATTGTAGTTGATAAGGAACTCTATGTCCTTAGGTATTGGAATCTCATTTTCATAACTAATCCTTAGAGGCACAACAGGATAAAGTGATACCTCATTTCTTAGTCCTTTCGTATAGAATTCAATATCAAAGGCAAGATCCTTTAATGACCTTTCTATGAGGGCCAATGACTTCAAGACCGCGATCTGGTCCTCAATGTGATTCATCCCACCAGGCAGGCCCAGACCCTGAAGGATATCCAAATCCCGTGAATAAGAACTCCTCCCTTCTGTCTCATTTATAAGGATGGCTGCAGCGGTATGATATACTGGCAAAGTGTGATTAATATATAATCTGACCAATATTAACGCCATTACAGCAACAATAAGGAACCAGTACCAGTGCTTTGACAAGAGGAAGATAATAGTCTTTAAATCGTTAGATCCCGTCTGGCTGTTTGATGTGACCATTTTTTCGCTTCTAAAATTAGATTCCGGCATGACCTTGAAAATTAAGTGTTTTCGATTTCCTTTTTAGTAAGGACTAAAGTACTCAAAACTCAACTAGAGATTGGAAAGTCACAGAGTCCTGAAGAAAGCAATTACCCCTAAAGCCGATGTTATGGTATTTAGCAACATAGTCCAGACAGAAGCATTTATTTCAAATGATTTTCTGTTCAGTGGCATGGCATAAATAATATCGTTAGGCATAATATAATAGAACTCGGAAGTCATAATACTCCTGTCTTCCAGTGAAAACTCTTTGATTACCGGACCATACGGAGAAGGTCTTATAAGTTTTACATTATTCCGGCTTCCAAAAGCGTTCATGTCACCTGCCAGCGCCAATGCTTCAAAAACATTAACTCTGTCTTTAGTCAGAAGGTACCTTCCCGGCCGAGATACTTCACCAATAACACTAACATAGTTATTCACCAATCTTATTGTAATTGCTGCTTCGGTGAGATAATTCCTGAATATTGAATCTAATTCTGACTTCACCTCTGCGAGGGTTTTTCCCCCGGCTTCAATCTTACCAACGAAAGGAATTTCAATATATCCCTCCAGATCAACCGGATAGCCAAAAAGGGCCACGCTTTCTTCAGTGATTGTGCCTCCTGCACCTACCGGCATAATATTAAACAGTGCAGACCATTCCGGATCAGGTGTTATAACTCTTATGTATAAATTATCATATGGCAAGATTTTATAAGCATTGGGGGTCACAGAAGTACGGCCAATCTCACCTTCGGCCACGAATTTTTCGGTTTTGTCCAAATACTGCAGGTAGGTTAACTTTTTTCTGGAAACGCAGGAATTCAGTAATACTAATGTAGCCAACAAGAAGACTAAAGAACATCTGACCATCTTCATAATCTCAATTTTTAAAGATGAATATTAAACAGGCCTTTTCAATCCTGTCCGGGAAGTATTTATCAAAGCTACAAAATTGACGGTCACCCGTCAAATATTAAATCACACAATACCATGCCACTTGTTGGAAAGTGAAGATAATCCCTGGATTAATTTCAATACCCTCCATGAAGTATCTGGCACCATATAATCCTCCGGAATTTTTTTAGCCACAGAAGAGGCCTGTGATTCTTTGATCGCCATCTCTATTGAAGATAGAACAACATCAGGTTCAAGGCCAGTAAGTATTATCGTTCCGGAATCCTGAGCTTCCGGACGCTCCATAGAATTTCGGATAGAAACAGCAGGAAAATCAAGAATTGCAGATTCTTCACTGATGGTACCACTATCGGAGATTGTACAAAGAGCATTCATCTGCAAGCGTACATAATCAGTAAAACCGAATGGTTTCAGGAAATTAATCAGAGGATTCAGGTTTGCTTCGTGAATGGCTTCAATCCTTTTTCTTGTCCGGGGATGAGTTGAGACAATGACCGGAAGTTTATAGTGATCCGCAATCCTGTTCAGCACCGAGATAATTCTTATTAGGTTTTCATGGTTATCCACATTTTCTTCCCTGTGAGTTGAAACCATAAAATAGCCATTTGATTTAGCAGTTAAGGAACTCGTTACACTGTTTCTGTCGCCTGTCGGTGCAGTGTGAGCAAAGGCCTTATCTGAAGACAGGTTCAATGTTTCCAGAATAGTAGAAGATAAGATTCTGGACTTATAATAATTCAGCACTTCATACATCGGCGAACCGGTAAGGTAAATTCGTCTGTGGGGGATTCCTTCAGAGATCAGGTGACGTCGGGCATGCTCCGTATACACAAGATTGAAATCGGAGATATGGTCTATGATACGTCGGTTGATCTCTTCCGGAACATTAAAGTCAAAGCATCGGTTCCCGGCTTCCATATGGAAGATCGGAATATGCAGCCTTTTAGCCATGTAACCGGAAAGGCATGAGTTGGTGTCGCCAAGAATAAGAAGAGCATCAGGTTTCTCGCGGCGCAACAATTCTCCTGACTTCCTTATGATGTCCCCCACTGAAGCTTCAAGGGAGGTGACGTCAACATTTAGAAAAAAATCGGGCTTTCTTAATTCAAGATCCTCATAGAAAATTTCATTCAGTTCATAATCATAATTTTGTCCTGTATGGGCAACCACATGGTTTACATGCTCATCCAATAAAGCCATGACACGAGACAACCTGATAATTTCAGGTCTTGTGCCGACAATTGTAAGAATTTTATGTTTTCTCGATATCATACTTTAGGTAATGTTTTATAGATTAAACTCGTTAGTATCAGCTAATTTCTGACATTCCCCGAATGCCCCGGGATGGTTGCGGGTATGGATTATCCTCTGACGCGTGTGACTATACTTCTTCATAATAAGTGTCCGGATCACTGGCATCATAAAACTCATTTATCCAAAAGATAGTTAACAACTCTCCTTTTCCAATATTTGTAATGTTGTGTGTATGCCAGACAGGTATATCAACATAGGCGGGCTGTTCACCATTAATTTCAAATTCCTTAACTTCTTCCGTCCCAATTCTGCGAAGTTTAATCGATGCTTCCCCCTGTATAACCACGAACCTTTCAGCCTTTCTGGTATGGAAGTGATTGCCCCTGGTAATGCCTGATTTCGTTGTTGAGAAAGAGACCTGACCTCCGCTTTGCATCTTCATTATCTCCACAAATGCACCTCTCTTATCTTCATGCCTGTTCAAACTGAAAGGGAAATGACCGGCATGATCTATGTAACAAAGGAAAGTATTAAAAAGATCTCTGTTAAAGCTGTCACTTAAATCAGGTATGATCCCTGAGTCATAATACAATTTTTTATAAATCTGAAGACAATTGAGAATATCACTTACTCTAGTTTCATATGTGGGAATAATTTTGTATTCCTTATCTGATAACTTATCAGCAATAAGTTTGTAGATAGTTTTAACCAGATCGCCAACATAGATCAATTTCAGTTTTGCGTCTTCCTGGATTATGGGTGTTTCGTTATGAGTTAACTGATGACAGAAGGTGGCAACTACAGAATTATAGTATGGGGTTCCAAAAGGCCCGAATACATTGGGTATGATCATTCCGGTAAATAGAATGCCACTCTTTTCGGCAAACCTGGCAAGCATTTCCCGTCCCTCGCGTTTGGATCTGCCGAAGATATTGTCTCTCTCCTCCTGGGTAGAGGATGAGAAGAGTATATGAGCATTTGAGCCCGTCTCCTCCATTGCATCAATAAGTCTGCTCACAAGGTCGACATTGCTCTGCAGAATAACTTCAGGATCATGATGCCTGTTCACTGCAGCCAGATGAACAATTGCATCACATTCTTTCACAAAAGCTGCCAGCCTGGAGGGGTTTAGAAAATAATCATCCCTGAAGGGTATGATTGACACTTCATCCCGTATCAGTCCCAGATAATTGGTTAAATGAGTGCCTATAAATCCCGATTGACCTGTTACCCCTATTCTTATCATCTGTACCTGTTTGCAGATCCGGATAATTGATGATGGCATCCGGATAGTATTATTAATCCTGATTAATTCAATGAATAGACAGCGCGGAGAAAAACTCCGTAGGAATTATAATATAGTTCACCAACATCAAATGCTCCTACCAGGCCTAATTTAAAATTGTCTTTGATTCGCCTGTCCAATTCCAAATAACCTGAAAACTGCTTCTTTTCTCCAAAGAGTCCAAAAGCTCCCGGATCTGAACTGATTGCTGATTGTTCCTCGTCAGTTGTTCTGTAAGTACCATAATTTTTCGAATAAGATCCTACAAGAACATATTTTGTCTGGGCGATAGTACCCTCAACTCCAAAATGGTAGACCTTGATTCGGTTATTAACAAAGTAATCTAGTGGATGGGTTGCAAGCTCAGCTCTTATATGTTTCCGGGTATTTATAAATGAAGTTCCCAGCCCTTGCGAAAGATATGACCAACCTTCAATATACTGCCAATGATTAAAATAGGGATCATAAGATGCTGTATCCGGAGACCCTACTGCACCTGCCTGGTTTTTAGTGTACAGGAATTCAAAAAGAATTTTATCCCAGATATATTTTTTGTCTTGAGTCTTGCGGTTAATAATGCTGATTCCGTTCAACCCATCCTGTTTATAAACAAGATGCTTCAGGGCTCCAGCTTCATAAATATTCTGCCTGTAAACAAATATTTTATATCTGCTTAATATAAACTCAGCCCCTAAATCGACTGACCCCACATGGTTACCAAGAATCTCATCCTGTACACTTGTGTTAGTTAATGGTTTTGCGGAAAAAATATAGTAATAATTCTCCAAGGGAGACAAATCGAAATCCTGCGGGTAATAATCATCTCCCATGCACCAGAATGTCTGATGATTTATCCCGGCATACAATTCAATTTTCCATGATGGCTTCCCTAATCGGCCATATATTGACTTCTGATGAAAATAGGTCTTGACACTAATAATCTGGTCTGCCCAGTACTGATTCATGGGCATTTCTCCTACCCATCCGTGAGAGTAATTGCCCTTCAATGCGAATAACTGCCCAAACCAGGGTAATGGCCAAAAATTTCTTACTGATAGTTCAATCTCAGGTATTCCTAAGTTTGATCCTGATATTGGCCATGAACCAGATGTCAAGGTGGAGTCACAAAGCCCGGTGATCTTCTTCGAACGTCCTGCACGTAATTCAAATACTCCAAAACGCACCTTGCCATATCCTTCAATGAGTGTCAGATTGGAGCCCTGCCCCAGGTTGGCCCGTCCTTCAAATGAAGCGCCCCAATCAAACAGCCTGTTACCTGAAAAGTCATAATCCTTTCGTGCAATGCTGATTAAACCCATAGAGGCGCCATCCAGCGGAATACTGCCAAACTGATTCGCTCTCAGCCAGAACGGAATCACGCCCGGAGTGGTATAGCCGCCAAGCCCCTGAAGCGAAAAAGTGTAAAGGCCATCCTGCCCGGCAACACTTCCGGTAACAAACACTAAAAGAAGAAGTGCAAGCCGCAAAGCTTTAGACTTCATTGTTTTAGGGATTATCTTTGAGTTATGTGACAAAGTAAGGTCTTAAAATGTCCCGGCAAGAGCAGGAAACAACCGGCTCACGGCTCATAAACCAGCTCAGGGGCCTCATCAAGCACATCCTTCCGGATAAACCGCAGTGACAAAAGCAACTCCTTCGTCTCCTCCAGGTTCAAACGATAAGTGTTGTGCGAGTGGTACTCCTCGATCTCCGAGACGGCCTCGGTGCCTTCGGTGAAAAACTTGTTATAATTCAGGTCGCGGGTGTCGGCAGGGATCCTGAAAAAATCTCCCAGATCCTCCGCCTTGACCATCTCTTCACGATTTACCAGAGTCTCATAAAGTTTTTCCCCGTGACGGGAACCTATAACCTTAATCTCAGACTCTGATTTGTACAGCTCCCGGATTGCCCGGGCCAGGGTCTCAATGGTGGTTGCAGGCGATTTCTTGACAAAAATATCTCCGTTCTCGCCGTTCTCAAATGCAAACAGCACAAGATCAACTGCGTTCTCGAGACTCATCATGAACCGGGTCATGTTCGGATCGGTCACAGTGATAGGCTGCCCTACCTTCATCTGGTTCACAAACAGCGGAATCACTGATCCGCGCGAGGCCATGACATTCCCATACCTCGTTCCGCAGAAGACTGTGCCGCTGCCGTTCAGGTTACGCGACTTCGCCACCATAACCTTTTCGCTCAGCGCCTTGGTCATACCCATCGCGTTGATGGGATAGACCGCTTTATCAGTGCTAAGCACAATCACCTTCTTCACGTGATGGAACTGGGCAGAATCAAGTACATTCTCGCAGCCAAGCACATTCGTCCTGACCGCCTCCGTCGGGAAAAACTCGCACGAGGGGACCTGCTTCAGCGCCGCGGCATGAAAGACGTAATCCACTCCTTTCATTGCATTGTCTATGCTCAGCCGGTCGCGCACGTCGCCAATGAAATATTTGATCTTCGGATTTTTGTAAAACTGCCGCATATCGTCCTGCTTCTTCTCGTCGCGACTGAAGATCCTTATCTCGCGAATATCAGTATCGAGAAAGCGTCGCAGAACAGCATTGCCAAAAGAACCGGTACCGCCGGTTATCAATAAACATTTTCCGTTGAAGTCCATTTCTTAATTTTGAAATTCCCGGGTGCGCCTGCCGTCACTCAATCAGACAGCCAACAAGCTACACTGCCTTTTGTTTTAACTTGAATTTGCCGTTTGTAGTATGGTATTCGGGAATTAAATCTTTCATAACCTGAACCACCTCACACGAGCACAATGAATAAAGTTCTTTAAGCAGCCAATCGATCCGCTCCAAGAATTCCTTTCCATCGATATTCTCAACAAGAGCTTTTTTTATTTTCTCGTGATGAGTAGATGTGGTCATTTCCGCGTCGGTCAGCAGCTCCTCGTAGAGCTTTTCGCCGGGCCTCAAGCCGGTATAAACAATCTGGATATCCTTGTCGGGAATAAACCCGGAGAGTTTGATCATCGCCTTTGCGAGATCGGCGATTTTTACCTGTTGTCCCATGTCGAAGACGAAAATCTCCCCTCCCTGCCCCATGAATCCTGCCTCAAGCACCAGCTGGCAGGCTTCGGGGATTGTCATGAAGTAGCGATATACCTCGGGATGGGTAACAGTCACCGGGCCTCCATTCTCGATCTGCCTGGCAAAGATGGGGATGACTGAGCCATTTGATCCGATCACGTTGCCGAAGCGGGTGATTATGAACTGTGTAGAATGTCCACCTTCCTGTGCACGCGACTGCACAACCTTCTCGCACAAACGCTTCGAGGCGCCCATCACACTGGAGGGATTAACCGATTTGTCGGTTGATATCATAACGAACTTCTCCACTCCATATTTGACTGCAAGATCGGTGACTATCCGGGTCCCGCCCACATTAACACGAATGGCTTCGTGAGGATTCTCCTCCATGAGGGAAACGTGCTTATAAGCAGCAGCGTGGAAGACAATATGTGGTCGGTATTCGTCGAAAATCTGTTCCATCCGCGCGATGTTTGTCACATCGGCGGGTATTATGCTAAACCTGATATCGAGGAATTTCTCCCTCAGTTCGCCCTGCAAAAAGAAAAGAGGAGTCTCGGCCTGATCAACGAGGATGACCTTCTCGCAATGGAAGCTTGTCAGCTGGCGTGCGATCTCCGATCCTATCGATCCGGCAGCGCCGGTGATCATTATTGTCTTCTCCGCGAGGCCTTTTTTTATCAGGTTGATGTTAAGCTTTATGGGCTCACGGCCGAGAAGATCCTCAAGATCTACGCGCCTGAACTGTGGCATCCGGAGCTGGCCGGCGACCCACTTATCCACCTCGGGGGTATCGAGTACCTCGAGGCCCAGGTTGACTGCCTTCCTGATGATGCTGCTCTTCTTGTCGACATCCAGCGCCTTTATAGCGAATATGAGGCTTTCGATATTGTTCTTCTCAATGAATTTCGCGCTAAGCGCTGAAGTACCATACACGAGGATGCCGTTGATTTTCTTGCCCTGCTTGCTTTTATCGTCATCAATGAACCCTGACACGTGAAACCCGTAACGGGGATCGCTCAGTATCACCCTTTTGACCACAAATCCCAGCTCGCCGGCGCCGTAGACCAGTACATTTTTCTTGCTCATGGAGGTCCCTGTGGCAAAGCGAAAGATCATTTTGATAAAGATCCGTCCGGCGAAGAGGATAATGGATACGGTTACATAATGGATCAGGATGATGGACTGGGGTATTGCCAGAATATCGGCCCATTGCAGCCAGTTGCCAAAAAGGGAGAACAGAACCAGGACAATGGCTGAACAGGTAGTAACAACAAATACAAGGGTAATATCAGTGAGGGTGGCATGGCGAAGAAGGCCGCAATAGGATCTGAAGGCAAGGCTGAAGAGAGCATAGACTGAGGTGGCAATCAATCCCTGCCATATAAAGATATCCAGCCATTCTCCAGGTATACTGAAGTTGAATCGAAGGAGATAAGCCACCAGAAAAGCCAGAAAAACGAGGGTGAGATCAGCTGTGAACACCAGCCATCTGGGCACAGAATACCGGTTGAAGAAGTTAAGTACCTTTCTCCTTAATTTTAAGATCCATGCGGGATAAATGAATGCCATTTTTTTCTTTCCAAATGTCTGCTCAGCAGGTTGATAATCAAACGCCTCGGGTCAGATCATTTCGCTCTGCGCAAAGTATGTCCTGTTCACGTCCGGGCGTGCTTCCGCCCCGTCAGTCCCAGTACCCTTCCTGTGTAAACGACTATAATTGAGCGGAATTGCAATCGGTTTGCGTTTTTTTCTCAGCCAATTATCAAATAAGAAGGCGCCTGGTCGGACAAGGCGATGCACATATCTTTCGAGGTGTGAATTTACTCAAAGAAACGCTCTCCGTCAAGATTGGTTTACCTCATAATCCCCAAAATATGCGCCTTTCCACACTATTAACCACCTCTTTTCAACTGCTCAGTTCCCCTATTTGCCTTATTAACAACCAAAGAGGGTCAGTTGGTCAAATTACAGAGGATTTTGACGAACGTAACCAAAATTTTGATCTATTCTAAAATGCTTAAAATCAATGTCATCATGTTGCCTCGAGGCTTTCAGGGCGTGGCCGTTTTGCAACAAATCCATCCATTCGTCGTTAAAAATTATGTGTTGGTCAAAAGAAATGATATATTTGTCAACTTTCGTCAATATATGAAGTACGCCCTTACTGCCATTCTCCTGCTAGCCACTGCTGTGCTCTCTGCTCAGACTACCCTGACCATTGAGGGGAAGACATACACGAATTCGGATGATACATGGTACGGGGTAAATATTGCCCGGTCACAACCGACAACCCTTATCTTCAGGAACAATTCCATAACCTCCATAAACCGTTATGGCTACCTTCTATCAGCCGGTGATGAGGTTCCCGGAGCATATAATAATAACCTCGACGGTGCGGTCATCTCGGGAAATATGCTTACCTGGAACGGAACGCCGGAGATCGGGATCATTCCTCACGGGATCTTTACAGGATATAACATCAATGTCAAGGTACGGCACAATTATCTGAACAAGGTACCCATGGCCATTATCCGGAAGTCAAACGGGATGACAGATGTTTCAGGTGCTGTATCATATAATATTGTAAAGAATCCGGGGACGGGAGTGGTAGTCAAGGGCATGAACGGTGTAAGAATATTTAATAACACCTTCTACAGTTCACTTACTACCGCTCAAACCAACAGGCCTTTTATTGATATCTATGAAAACCCCAGCGTGACGCCGGCAGGATCAGCAAAAGGCACCAAAATTTACAACAACATATTTTATACAAAAAACACTATCAGGAATATCAGAATAACAGAAGCTTGTCTTTCCGGTTTTGAATGTGATTACAATATTTATTACTGTGAATCAGGTACCCCGATCTTTTCGGTGGATGGCTCAGTGAAGACCTTTGCTGAATGGCAGGCATTGGGATATGATACTCACTCTAAAGTGATAAATCCGAATTTCAAGGACTTCGTAAGTTTTGTTCCTGCTGCGCGGCTTGATTATGGCACTGACCTTGGTTCAGAATTTGCTACAGGATTAGCTGTTGATGCAAAATGGGGCACCACTAGTCCTGCAACTGCTACACAGAATGGCAAATGGCAGGTGGGTGCTATTATTTATAAGGAGGTGGTCACAACCGCTCCGGTTCCGGTTTACTCGGGCTCAGTCATCAATAATGACACTCCCGCACGGCTCGAAATGGCATACAGTCTGACTCTTGCAACCATAGTGCCCGCTACATCATCGTTCAGCGTTACAGTGAATGGTTCATCCAGGAGCGTCAGCGCTGTTTCAGTTTCCGGCACGAAAGTCCTTCTTACTTTATCATCCCCGGTTTCCCATGGCGACAAGGTAACAGTAGCCTATACCAGGCCTTCAACCAATCCCCTGCAGACCTCCTCGGGAGGACAGGCCGCATCATTCACCGCGCAGAATGTGACTAATTATGTCACCGCACCTGTGCCGGTGCATGTCAGTTCAGTAGTGGAAAATGCATCACCCTCGTCCCTGGTAATGACATATAACCTGACCCTGGCCAATATTGTACCTGCCGCCTCG
>Ga0255345_1002603_pt1 | contig 22558 bp, 20 predicted proteins | sample wastewater_treat_6_FD_192415 | JGI IMG/M metagenome (GOLD analysis project Ga0255345, IMG submission 192415) | Wastewater microbial communities from Lulu Island WWTP, Vancouver, Canada - plant20 | ecosystem: Engineered > WWTP > Wastewater > Unclassified | place: Canada: Vancouver, British...
CAATAATCCACTTGAGCGATGATAGAAATAATTCCCCATTATATTTTGAAAGTACGTTAAAACCCATTACATTTGAGCAAAAATTAAACTAAGTGGAGGTTTTTTAGATAGACTTCTGTTGCCTTCACCAACAAAAAAAAGTTTTTATGGAAGTATAATGACTATTTCTTATAATATTTGGTCATTTGAGCAAATATTCGGCTAAACCGAGCTTTTTAGACAGACTGACGTTAGGCGACACCATAAAAAACTCTTTTACCATAGTAAAATTCCTCAAACTATAAACTACGACAATATTTGAGGAATTTGTTTATCTTTGTAGAATAAATTTGAAAAATAATCTTATGCTCAAAATTTCAAGAAAAATAGAACTTAGCAAACTTCTTGTTCTCAAAGATAAAAACTTTATAAAGGTTATAACAGGTGTACGCCGTGCAGGGAAATCGACTTTACTTCAACAATTCCAAGAATTATTAAAGGCAGAAAATCCGAATGTATCTATTATTTCCATAAATATGGATTTACCCGAATTTCGTTTTCTTGCTGAAAAAAACTGGAAAGAAATTTACGATTATATCAAAACTCTGTTGCAAGAAGCTGAAACGAATTATGTTTTCATTGACGAAGTTCAGAATATACCAGGATTTGAGAAGCTACTTGAAGGATTATATGTTACACCGAATATAGATTTGTATGTTACAGGTTCTAACGCTTATCTTTTATCCAGCGAATTAGCAACTATACTTACAGGAAGGGCGTATGAAATAAATGTTTTACCGTTCTCGTTTGCAGAATATTTAGAATATACCGGGAAAACAGCAAATCCAGAGCGTGCTTTTGCTGATTATATGAGAACAGGAGGTTTTCCCGAAGCAGTTGGATTTATAGAATCAGGAGAAAGCTATGCATACGAATATCTGAAAACAGTTTTTCGAAACATTTACGAAAATGATATTCAGAAACGTCATACAATATATTATGAAACGTCATACAACGAAGTTGTTCATTTTTTAATTGACAGTATAGGTTCAAGTGTTTCTGCAAGAAATATTGCAAAGGTACTTACTGCTAACGGAAAAAAAATAGACAATAAAACTGTTTCAAGGTATATTGATACACTTGTTGAATCGTATTTGTTTTATAAAGTAAACCGTTACGATATAAAAGGAAAACAACATTTGGCTACTCAGGAAAAATACTATCTTGTTGACTTAGGTTTAAGATATGCCTTACTAGGAAAAGAACTTACATCAGATGCTGGGCATTTATTAGAGAATATTATTTATCTTGAACTACTTCGACGGAATTATCAAATCTGGATAGGAAAAACAGATAAGCTTGAAGTCGATTTTGTTGTTCGTGATAAAGATGGTTATACGCAGTATATTCAAGTAGCTTTTACAGTTAAAGAGAAAACAACACTTGAACGTGAACTTACTCCGTTTAATAATATTCCGGATTTCAACGAACGACTACTTATTACAATGGATTACGAAACTGGAAACCATAATGGAGTGAAACAGATAAACGCAATTGACTGGTTGTTAAACAATAAAAACAATTGAAAAACAAAATGGCGACCGCCCCCTGTTCGTCGTAGTGTTAAGTTTGACAATCTGGGTGTTCGGCATAGCGTCTCGCTATGTCGAAGTTATACCGATTGCACAAACAATATAGCCCAATTTCGACAAAGTCTCATTGTCCTATTTGTTTGTCCCGCTATGCGGGATGTTCCATACGCATCTCGAAATACTCAATCGGCATTAACAACAGTAAACATATAAAATAATTTTGGGTTATGTTATATGTACAGTTGGTATTAAAAGGAAAGCTCCTGCTTTCCATATTCGAACCAAACAAAAAAAAACATAAGAAATCCCTACCCCTCGTTTTCACAACGAGGGGTTTATGGCTAGTCGTTTGTAGAACAAAACTCCAATACTAAAAATAAATTGCAATATATTTTGCGATTATCCAAAAACATTTTATATTTGAAACAAGAATTCAACTAAAGCTTTAAGAGAGAGAGCACGGTAAATTGATAATTTTATAACACGGAAAAAATTGCAAAAACTAGAGCTTAAATACCTTATAGTTTTGTAAATCTATTATTAACTACCAACGAACAGTTTCTCATACAGGTAACAATATTTTTTAGCTTGTATGTAGAAGTAGAATCGCATAGTTGTTACAAAGAAATTCGAATAAACTCATACTAAATTTACTATTTATAAAATCAATATTTATGAAAAGAATCAATAAATTAATCATGTTCTCAGCGATAATAGCTTGTTGTATAAATACTGTTAATGCTGAAAATAAATGCTCATCAAATATTGCCTTAAATAAACCTGCAACTGCCAGTTCGTCAACCGAAACAGAATTTCCAATTCACGCAGTTGATGGTGATTTAAGTACCAATTGGTGCACTCCTGGATTTAATGGTTGGATTACGGTCGATTTACAAAACACATTCTCAATAGATAGTATAAAATTATACGTAAATCAATATACTGCAGGCAATACTGAACACGAGATAAAAATATCTGATGATATGGATAATTGGATATTAGCCAAAACCCTATCAGGAGAAACCTATAACAATCAGACACTTACTATTAAATTTGATCCTGCCTTATTAAATGTTAGAGGTGTGAAAATACATACTCTAAATTCAAACTCATGGGTATCTTGGTATGAAATTGAGGTATATGCAACCCCTGCTAAACCTACCATTTCTCAAGAAGGTGAACTATTAACCTCAAGTTTCACTACCAACAATCAATGGTATTTTAACGGCAATCCAATACAAGATGCTATTTATCAAACATATACTGCCACGCTTCCTGGTTCCTATCAGGTGAGTGTTAGCTATGGCGATGAATGTGAATCAATGTCTGAAATACTAGCTTTAACAACAACTGGTGTAAACGAAAATAGCACAAATGATGTACGTATTTATCCAAATCCTAGCAAAGACAATATTATTGTGGAAGGAGTGAAAAATGGGATATTGGAAATAATAAACTTACAAGGGAAAATAGTTAAATATACCCCAATACCTGATAGTATCACACGTATTGACATCTCTCAATTAACCGAAGGGATATACTCCTTAAAAATCACAACTAACGAAGGTATTATTGTAAAAAAATTAATAAAACAATAAATACAATTGTCGCTTTACAAAGACCATGTAATATAATATACTAAAAAAAACGCTATCAATCTGAACATATCAGACGAATAGCGTTTTTCGTACTCCGGGCGGGACTTGAACCCGCACGATCGTAATGATCACAGGATTTTAAGTCCTGCGTGTCTACCAATTCCACCACCAGAGCAAAAACAGAGCGAAAAACGGGACTCGAACCCGCGACCCTAACCTTGGCAAGGTTATGCTCTACCAACTGAGCTATTTTCGCATTTTTGTTTTATCGGAATCGCATTTCCAATAGTTGCTTTTGTAATTGAGCGTGCAAATATACTGCCATTTTTTGTTTTGTGCAACATCGAAACAAAAAAAATGCCACTTTTTGCTTATTTTCTACGTAATTTCACCCCTTGTTTATCGAGTTCTGAAGCTACTACTACCAATTCGTTGTACCAATCGCTACCAAAACGGCGTATAAGCGGTTCTTTTAAGAATTGATACATACGCAATTTCTGTCTCTTGCCCAATACACAAGCGGCACTGCATATATCCCATTTATGGTAATTAACGGCGGTAAATTGCTTGTACTTTTGTATGCGAATGGGATATAAATGACACGATATGGGCTTTTTAAAAGTTGTTTTGCCTTCGTTATAAGCTTTTTCGATGGCACACTTACATACCCCATCTTCTTGGTAGGTAAATACGCAGTCTTTGTTGCCTACAATAGATGTTACCATTTCGCCTTCTATGTCAGCATACGCTACACCTTGTTTGTCAATTACTTTTTTGGCTGCTTCTGATAAATCGTTCCACACCACAGGCAATATTTCCTCTAAGATACCTACTTCGTCGAGAGTAAGGGGTGCACCGCAATCACCTTCGATACAACAAGCTCCTTTGCAAGAGGCTATATCGCACAAAAATTGTTCGTTTATGACATCAAAACTAACAATGGTATCTCCTATCGCTATCATTTTAATTCTTTCTTTAAGTCTTCCAACACTTCGTACACAATGGGGCAAACGTGGCTATTTTTAATACTAAGATTGGTTATTTGGTAAAACTTTTTTCTGTCAGTATGTGGATATTCCTTACAAGCTTTGGGTCTGTTTTCGTAAATCTGACAATAATTATCTGGCATCAAAAATGGACAAGGCATGGTTTTAAACACATAGTCGCCATCTTCATCAATACGGATATACTTTTCTACCACTGCCGATGGTTTTAAGTGCAAGGCTTTGGCTATCTTGTCAATATCCCTATCCGTAAGAAAAGGTCCTAAACTACGACAGCAATTACCACAAGCTAAACAATCGTACTGTGCAGTATATTTTTCGTGCAAAACTGCCACATGATCATCAAGTTTTTCTACAATCTTTTTGTGCTTTCTAAAAAGATGTTTCGACGAAGCTTCGGCTTTTTTTGCCAATAAGGATAATTCTTTTATATCAATCATGCTTACCAATAATAATAACTATCATAATCTATTTCAGGAGCTTTGCGTGGCATTACTTTCTTGCTAAAATACACAGGGGCTATATACGCAATTTTAACTCGGTAATCTTTTAAACTTGCAGGCTTAAAAATCGGAAAACCCTCGACTATTCGCAAAGCTTCTGCATCTTGCAGTTCGGATACAGACTCTACCACACGCACACGCCCTACCTTACCACACCTATCTACTACAAATTCTACTCTCACGATACCCGTAACCAACAGGGAGTCTCCATTTTCGTTTATTTCGCCAGTATATGCGGGTTGCATTTCGGTGTTTGTATAAATATACTGCGACATCTTTACAAACCCACCTCCTGGAAAAATAGCGTCTTCTATTTCAGGAGGATACTCGCCATACGTACCACCATAAATGGTAGATTCTTCATTATCTACACAATTGGGGAATAAATGTACATACTCCAACAGAGAATCATCTTGTGCTACTATTGAGACAGAATAGAATAGTGCACTAACAAAAATAAAAACAAGCTTTTTCATATTTTATACTCATGTTTACACATATTAATCCTTTATTTTACTTCTCTTGTCAACTTATGTGCAGGATAAATGGCAGCCAAAAAACCTAAAAGGCTAACTGTACCAAATATTAACACGATATCTGTCCACTTTACCAACACAGGATATGCTTCTACAATAAATGCTCCATCTGTACCATTCAACGATAAGATGCCAAACTGTATCTGAATCCAACATACAACTAATCCGAGTAGAATACCCACAACTACCCCAAGTATAGATATAAGCCATCCTTCAAATAAAAATATTTTAAAAATCAACTTTCGATTTGCTCCTAAATTCATTAATACTTTGGTATCATTTTTCTTTTCGATAATTAACATCGAGAGAGACCCAACTACATTAAAAATAGCTATTAGCACAATAAAAGATAAAATTAAATAGGTAATCCATTTTTCTACTTCCATCATTCTGAAAAAATCAGCTTGCTGCTCGTATTTATTTTTTACTGAAAAAGTATCACCCAATACAGTTTGTATTTTTTTTTGTACTTGTAACTCATTTGCACCATCAGTTAGCCTAAGTTCTAAAGAGGTAACCTCATTATCATAACCGAATAATTTACGTGCCAATGGCAACCTTACAAACAATAAATTAGCATCATATTTGGCTTGTTGCACCATAAAAATACCAGATAAAAAAACTAATTCAGACGTAAACGCATTATCTGGTCGAGCTAAGCTGACAGTAGTATTTCGTTTGGGGGCAAACAACTGTAATGGTTCTACAAAACGCACTCCACAACCCAAAGTTTGTGCTAATCCAACACCCGCCACGCCCATATCAAATACGCCATCATACAATTTAAATTCACCATCTAACAGGATTTCATCCATAGCATTGAGTTGAGTGTAATTTTCTTCCACCCCTTTGATTACAGCTGGTGTTTGTTTATCAGAAAAAATGAGCAAGGCATTATCCTGAACCACCTCACATATTACTTTTATTTCGGGCATCTTGTACAAAGATTGTACAGAAGAAATTTGTGGATTGAAACTTTTTCCCTCATTCACGGTAACTTGCAACTGTGCATCAAACTTACCAAACAATCCTTCTATCACTCCTTGAAATCCGTTAAAAACAGACAATACACAGACCAATGCTACAGTACCTACAGCTACTCCACTTGCTGAAATAAGCGATATAATATTAATGGCATTGTGCGATTTTTTTGAAAACAAATACCTCTTAGCTATGTATAAAGGAAAATTCACGGCTATTCCTTATTTTAGAAGTTTATCAATATGTTCGATATAGTCAAGCGAATCATCAAGGTAAAAAGATAAACTAGGTACAGTACGTAACTGAAACCGAGTACGACCAGCCAAATGATGTTTAATGGTTTGGCTTCTTTCTGTAACAAATGCTAACATATCGGCACTTTTTTCAGAAGGAAATATACTCAGATAAATTTTTGCTACGCCCAAATCTGGACTCACACGCACAATAGTTGGAGTAATCAATACCCCTTGATTCATCTCTTTCGTAATCGACTGCAAAATTTCACTTATTTCCTTTTGAATCAGTCGAGCTATTTTATTTTGTCTTTTTGTTTCCATACATGTTATTACTTTATTCTATGCAAATATACGATATTTTTCTGGAAGTTATTTTTTTCGGATTAAGGTTAATCCATCACGCAAGGGCAACACCACTTTTTCTACACGCGTATCTGCTGCAATATACCTATTAAATGCTAATACACCTGCTGTTTGTTTATCATTGGGCACTAAAGGTTCTACAACCTTACCATCCCACAATGTGTTATCTGCAAAAATATAACCGCCAGATAGCACTTTATCAAATACAACATCGTAATAAGCACAATAATCACGTTTATCAGCATCAATAAATACAAGATCAAATTTCTCGTCCATGGTTGGTATAAGGTGCAACGAATCGCCAATTACCAATTCTATCTGTTCTTTATATGGAGATTTATCAATAAAAGAACGAGCAAAATCCTCCATTTCATCATCAATTTCTATGGTAATAATTTTCCCATCAGCAGGTAGCCCTTCTGCCAAACACAAAGCAGAATATCCGGCAAATGTACCAATTTCAAGAATACGTTTTGGTTGTATCATTTTAGACAGCATACTTAATATACGTCCTTGTAAATGTCCAGAAACCATCCTAGGACGCAACAAACGCACATGGGCTTCTCTGTACAATTCTTGCAACAACAACGGCTCTTGCTCCGAATGTTGCAATATATACTCATCTAATTGACTTGATATATTCATTTTTAGCTACATATAATGCAAATGGGTAAATTGTTCTTCTTGCAAACATTCATTGGCAACGTCACAAAGTTGAGATGAACTAATTGCCATAATCTTGGCTTCTATCTCTGTTTGCTCCATCAAACTATTAAAATTTAAAAAATGTTTTGCCTTTGCTATAATCCAGTTTTCTTTATTTTCTCCAGCAATAAGCATTTGGGCTATTAATTGCTGTTTAGCTTTAAATAGGCGGATAGGAGACAATTGATTCTCTTTTACCTTTTTTATTTCTTTATATATAAGTCGTAATGCTTGGGGCACATCTGTATGATCTGTTCCAAAATATACTGTCCATAAGCCAGTATCTGAATAAGGCGTGTAATGAGATTCTACGGTATACACCAAGCCACTTTTTTCTCGCAACGACATATTCAATCGGCTATTCATTCCTTGCCCTCCTACTATGTTATTTAACAAATGAAAGGCAAATCGTTTTTCTTCTTGCATAGAATAAGCTCTATTACCTAATATATAATGAGCTTGAAGTGTTTTTTTTTCTAATGTAACCCTTGTCGGAACATAGTCGATAGGGGTTTCTCTAGCATAGGTTCGCTTAGTAGCAGGTATGCTTGCTATATACTTGCCGAGTGTACGAATAACTTTCTCGATAGAAAAATTACCAAGCGTAAAAAACACCATTTCATCTGTTGTGTATGTACGATTGATAAATTCTTTTAACGACTCTGGCGTACATTTCTGTAAACTTTCTTCAGTTCCCAATATATTTCTTCCTATAGCATATTGATTAAATAGTAAATTCTCAAAATCGTCTACAATCAATTCAGAAGGACTATCCATATAAGAATGAATCTCATCTATTACAACATCTACTTCTTTTTGCAATTCATGTTGAGCTATGATGGAATTAAATACAATATCTACAATTACATCTACAGCTGAATTGAGATATTTAGTAAGGAATACCGAATAAACAACGGTTTCTTCTTTACTAGTATAAGCATTCAGCTCACCACCCACATCTTCTATCCGGTTTATTATTTGCGTGCTATTTCTTTTCTGCGTTCCTTTAAACAGCATATGTTCAGTAAGATGAGCATAGCCTTCTTCATTTGGCAACTCATCACGTGTTCCCGTATTAATAATAACACCTGCATATGCCACCTCAGAATTGTCGTGCACGTGCAACAAGCGTATATTATTTGCGAAAAGATGCGTTTGTATATTCATATAGATAGTATAATTTACGTCAAAAAAGGATAGCTTATCTAGCTATCCTTTTCTATATTTTTTCAATAAACTTTCTACAGCTTATTTTTTATCTTGATTTCCTTTGTCAGAACCTACACGGCTCATAGCACAACGGAAACCTAAATCGCTACGACTTTTTGTTTGTTCCAAATAACGCCTTGTTGCAGGATTTAACCAATACGCTCTATCTTTCCAACCACCACCTTTAAATACACGAGTTGTATTCGAGATATGAGTAGCTAACATTCCTTCTGCATCGGTATCAGGATTATATAAACGTTTGGTTGATTCGTCTGGATCAATATTATTTTTCCATTGGTTTGCATCAACACTTGTTTTTGCATCACCATCTTCATAGTTACGTACATCATATTTCACGTACTCAGAAATTGAATCCTTACTTACTGCTATGGCTTTTACAGCTCTTCCTAAGCTATCAAGTTTTACAATTCTTGTTGTTCCTGCATCAGAAATTGAATCATTAAAAATAGGTGAAACATACATGTTACCACGGAAAGGATTATATTCTTGAACGTTCTCGCTAGTCATTGGACGATATACATCCATTACCCACTCGTTTACGTTACCCGCCATATTGAACAAACCATAATCGTTGGGCCAAAATGAACTCACTGGAGCAGTAATCGATGCTTTATCATTCAAATCACCTGCAACACCCATGTAGTCACCACGACCCCTTACAAAGTTTGCCATCATTTTTCCTCTATGTTTTTTTGTTGGGTTTCTTAGCTGAGAGCCATCCCATGGGAATATGCGTCTTTCGTCATAGTTTTCCATTCCTTCTTCTGATTTGATACCATAAGCAGCAAACTCCCATTCTGCCTCAGTTGGCAGGCGGTATTGTGGCAACAAAATTCCATCAGACATATTTGTTTTACGAGCATCTCCAAACACTGTTTTTACCTTGCTCTTTTCTTTGTCTGGTTTATAATCAGAATTTTTTAGGTATTTATCCACATTAAATAGTTGTTTTCTAGCAAAACTATCTTGCTTTTCAACAGTTGCTGAATCCTTGTGCAAGGCTTTAAAGTCGGGTAATTCAATAACGCCAGCTTGTACCATACGTAACTCATTTACACGGTCTGTTCTCCATAAGCAGTAATCTACCGCTTGCTCCCAGCTAACACCAACCACAGGATATTCTTGGTAGGCTACATGCGAAAAATAATACTCTAAATAAGGTTCATTATAAGCTAACTCGTCCCTCCATACCAATGTATCAGGCAATGCTCTGTTTACTAATTTTGGTGATGCAGAAAACATTAACCTCATCCAATACACATATTCTCTCCAATCTAGATTGGAAACTTCGTGCTGATCCATATAAAAAGTACTAACTGTTACACGACGAGGATAATTATTCCACTCACTGTATGTATCTTCGGTAACACGACCCATAGTAAAGGTACCCCCTTCTATTAAAACCATGCCTGGAGGAGTGTCTTGCTCATAATCGTGAACAACTTGAAATCCACTGTGTTTTTTGTCGTTGTATTTCCAACCAGTTGTGTTGGAAACGTTTTTATCGTTTTTACAGGCGAAAAAAGCGATAAGAGTTAAAAAAAGAATAACTTTTTGAAGAAGATTGATTTTCATAGTTTGAATCAAAATTTAAAATTGGCTTACAAAGATAACAGATTTTTGTGTTTCTTATTGTGTGATTTAAGTATTTTTTTTAAATATCTGTAAAAAACTGTGCAAAGATGAAGATAAATTTTTAATTTTGCAAAGCATTCGGGTGGTTTTCCCTATTTTTTCATACATTTTATTTCTATCATTACCATTTTTATGATACATACAAACGCACATTTAAGTATTCGTGTCAAAGGAAAATTACTACAATTACATACTCCTTTGGTAATGGCTATTATCAATGTTACTCCCGACTCTTTCTATACAAAAAGCCGTATAAATCTCCCTAATGAGATATCTACTGCGGTGTGTAGCTCTTTACATAAAGGAGCTACAATTATTGATATCGGAGCCTATTCATCTCGACCAAATGCCACTGACATTTCAGAAAAAGAAGAAATCAATCGTTTGGACGTAGCCCTTTCTGCTTGTCGAAAAGAGTTTCCAGACAGCATTATTTCACTTGACACATTTCGTGCTTCGGTAGCAGAGTTTGCCATTAAAGAATACCAAGTAGATATTATCAATGACATATCAGGTGGAACTCTCGACAAAAACATGTTTGACACAATTGCCAAATGGAATATTCCCTACGTACTTACACATATACAGGGTACCCCACAAACAATGCAAGAAAATCCCAATTATGAACATTTCATTCCAGAGGTGTTGTATTATTTTTCTGAAAAATTAGATTTATTGAAACAACGAGGTATAAGCGATATTATTATAGACCCAGGGTTTGGTTTTGGTAAAACACTTGAACAAAACTATGCACTCATTGCACATTTTGAAGTGTTTCATCACTTTCAATTACCTATCATGGTGGGTATTTCGCGAAAATCCATGATTCAAAAAGTAATACATACATCAGCCGAAGAGAGTCTAAACGGAACTACAGCCCTACATACATTGTTAATAGAGAAAGGAGCTCATATACTAAGAGTACACGATGTAAAAGAAGCAACAGAAGTAATTGCATTAACAGAAAAACTTAAAACCATACACCATGATTTTTGAATTTGGGTTAAAAGATAGTATTGACATATTAATTGTTGCCATTTTATTGTTTCAAACATATAAATTGCTTCGCGGTACATCAGGCATGAACGTGTTTATCGGAGTACTTATTTTTATCATCATTTGGTTTTTTGTGTCGTTTGTTTTTCAAATGGAATTATTGGGTTCTATCATGAATAAATTTGTAAATGTTGGAGCCATTGTGTTGGTTATTTTATTTCAAGATGAAATAAGAGGTTTTATGTCAAAGTTTGGCAGTAAACGTAAATCAAAAGGATTACTTGGTTACATTCGCAAACTATTTTTTAGCAAAAAAGCTCACGAAACAATCAATTATATCTCTGAAATAACAGATGCATGCAAAACCTTATCCAAGTCGAAAACAGGGGCTATCATTGTTATTCAAAATGATGCTGACCTATCTGCATATGCAAAAACAGGGGAAAAGATTGAAGCATACATTAAAGCACGATTAATAGAAAATATTTTTTTTAAAAACACCCCCTTACATGACGGTGCTATGATAATAGCAAATAACCGAATCAAAGCAGTTGGGTGCATCCTTCCTATTTCACATACACAAGATATCCCAAAGAACCTAGGTCTGAGACATAGAGCTGCCCTCGGTATCTCGCAAAAAACAGATGCTACCACCATAGTAGTTTCTGAAGAAACGGGTAAAATATCGCTCTCAGAAAGAGGAAAATTATACTTTAATATTTCCGCCGAAGAATTACTGTTTTTTTTAACCAACGGAGTTGACGTTGAAAATAAAAAATAGTATCTTTGTTGCCTTAAAAACAACATACTAAAATACTTAATTAACATGCAAACTAGTTTTCAAGTAGTATCTGCAGCAGAGGCTGCAAGCTATATCAATGATGGGGATGTAATCGGATTTAGTGGATTTACCCCTGCCGGTTCAACAAAAGAAGTAGCAGTAGCTATTGCTGACAGAGCAAAAAGTTTTCACGCAGAAGGTAAGCCTTTCAAAATAGGCATGTATACTGGAGCTTCTACAGGCGATTCGTTAGATGGAGTATTAGCCCGTGCTAATGCGGTTTCTTTCCGTACTCCTTACCAATCGAACAAAGATTTACGTACGAGTATTAACGACAATAACGTAAATTATTTTGATATGCATTTGTCCATGATTGCTCAAGAACTACGCTACGGATTTATGCCTCGTCCCAATGTTGCCATTATTGAAGCTTGTGATATAACTAACGATGGTGAAATTGTGCTTACATCAGCTGTGGGTATTACTCCAACCATTGTTCGTTTAGCCGACAAAATTATTATCGAATTAAATCATTATCATCCAAAAGGATTAAAAGGAATTCACGACATTTATGAACCTCTAGATCCCCCATATAGAAAAGAAATTCCTATTTACAAACCAAGCGATCGTATTGGTTCGCCCACGTTAAAAATTGACCCAAAAAAGATTTTATGTATCGTTGAAACAAACAAGCCTGACGAGGTAGGTGGTTTCTCTCCGATTGACGATGTAACAAAACGTATTGGTGAAAATGTTGCCAACTTTTTGGCGAATGAGATTAAAAGAGGAACCATTCCACCACAATTTTTACCCATACAATCTGGTGTAGGCAATATTGCGAACGCAGTAATGGCTTCATTGGGTGAAAACCCAGGAATTCCTCCTTTCGAAATGTACACAGAAGTTATTCAAGATTCTGTTATCTCGTTAATGAAACAAGGAAGTATAAAATTTGCTAGCGGTTGCTCGCTTACTGTAACAACACCCGTATTGCAAGATATTTATGCCAATCTAGATTTCTTCAAAGAAAGATTAGTATTACGTCCACAAGAAATATCAAACAGTCCAGAAGTATCTCGTCGCATGGGACTAATTGCCATTAATACTGCATTAGAAGCTGATATTTTTGGAAATATCAACAGTACTCACGTAATGGGTACAAAAATGATGAATGGTATTGGTGGTGCTGGTGATTTTACTCGTAGTGCTTATTTATCAATATATACTACACCTTCTACTGCAAAAGGTGGTAAAATTAGTGCTATTGTGCCGATGGTGTCGCATGTTGACCAAAGCGAACATTCTGTAAAAATAATTATCACTGAACACGGGGTAGCTGATTTACGTGGAAAAAGCCCTATCCAACGAGCCCATGAAATAATTGACAATTGTGTGGCACCAGAATACAAAGATATTTTAAATGATTATTTGAAAATTCATGCTAAAGACCAAACTCCTCACTGCTTATGCTCTTGTTTTGGTATGCACTCAGAATTTTTGAAATCAGGCAATATGTTGAATATTGATTGGAAAGAATACGAAAATAAATAACTAAATGTTATGATACCGTTTACAAAGCAAGCCATCAGACAACTTACAAAACTGAAAGTGCTTGCTTTGTCTTCTTTTGAGCGAATTGAAAAAGAAATTACTATATTTGCACAGTTAGAGCAATTACAAGAATTTAAAAATGCAAAACATATACTGTGCTATTGGGCTTTACCAGACGAGGTAAACACATCTATGCTAATTCGCACTTGGGAAAAAGAAAAAAAATTTTATTTGCCTGTGGTAAAAAACACTGAATTAGTGATAAAACCATATAGCTCAAGCAAAGAATTGCAACAAGGAGTTTTTGCTATTCAAGAACCAAGGACAGATAGTGAGGTAAGTTTGTCGGATATCGACTTAATTATCGTTCCGGGTGTAGCATTTGATGAATTAGGGCATCGATTAGGAAGAGGCAAAGGGTATTACGATAGATTGTTACAACATACAACAACAACGAAAATAGCGTTGGCATATAGCGAGCAAATTTACGAGAGCATACCCACTGAATTACATGATATAAAAATGGACATTGTTGTGTCCGCATAAACGATATATAGTATGGCAATACCAACATTTAAGTACCAAGAACCATTTCCGCTAGGTAAAGATACTACGGAATATTATTTACTTACTGACCAGTATGTTTCAGTCAGCAATTTTGAAGGAAAAGAAATTTTAAAAGTTGATGTAGAAGGCTTAACGCAAGTTGCCAACGTGGCTATGCGTGATGTGGCATTTATGCTCAGACCTGCTCACCAACAACAAGTAGCAGCAATTTTAGCCGACCCCGAAGCCAGCGAAAACGACAAGTATGTGGCTCTTACTATGTTGCGTAATGCTGAAATATCGGCAAAAGGAGTTTTACCTTTTTGTCAAGATACAGGTACTGCTACAGTATTTGCAAAAAAAGGTCAACATGTAATGACCAATGGCAATGATGAAGAAGCTTTATCTTTCGGTATTTACAAAACATATACCGAAGAAAATTTGCGTTATTCGCAAACCATTCCGTTGGATATGTACAACGAAATAAATTCAGGAACAAATCTACCTGCTCAAATTGACATCATGAGCACACAGGGTGATGAATATAAATTTTTATTTGTAGCCAAAGGAGGCGGTTCTGCAAATAAAACCTATTTATTTCAAGAAACCAAAGCCTTGCTAAACCCTGTAACCTTGGAAAAATTCCTAGTTGAAAAAATGAAAACCTTAGGCACTTCTGCCTGTCCACCCTATCATATAGCATTTGTAATAGGTGGCACTTCGGCTGATGCAGCAGTAAAAACGGTAAAACTTGCCTCTACAAAATATTACGACGAACTGCCCACAAAAGGCAACGAAGGCGGACAAGCATTTAGAGATATAGAATTAGAACAAAAAATACTTGCTGCGGCTCAAGAATCGGGCTTTGGTGCTCAATTTGGAGGCAAATACTTTGCTCACGATGTGCGTATCATTCGTTTGCCTCGCCACGGAGCATCTTGCCCTGTAGCGATGGCTGTATCGTGTTCGGCTGATCGCAATATAAAGGCTAAAATTAACAAAAAAGGCATCTGGATAGAAAAAATGGAAGACAATCCAGGGAAATATATTCCCGAATCAATGCGTAAAGCGGGCGAAGGTGATGCGATACACATTGACCTTAACCGACCGATGAAAGAAATATTGGCTGAATTATCAAAATACCCTGTGGCTACCAGATTATCACTCAATGGCACCATTATTGTAGGTAGAGATATCGCTCATGCTAAATTAAAAGAACGTATTGATAGCGGTGAAGGCTTGCCTCAATACGTTAAAGATCACCCAATTTATTACGCTGGACCAGCAAAAACACCTCAAGGCATGGCGTGTGGTTCGATGGGTCCCACTACAGCTGGACGTATGGATTCGTATGTGGATTTGTTTCAGTCGCAAGGAGGAAGCATGATTATGTTGGCAAAAGGAAACCGCAGTCAAGCAGTAACTGACGCTTGTCAAAAATACGGCGGTTTTTATCTTGGTTCTATCGGCGGACCAGCGGCTATTTTAGCTCAAAACAACATCAAAAAAATTGAATGCATCGAATATCCTGAACTTGGAATGGAAGCTATTTGGAAAATTGAAGTAGAAGATTTTCCCGCTTTTATCTTGGTTGATGACAAAGGAAATGATTTTTTCAAACAACTGAAACCTGGTTGTGTAAAGGCTCTGAAATAATAGCATTTCATTAGACAAAAAAATGGGAGAAATCTACAAACGATTTTCTCCCATTTTTTGTTTATTAAACTATCGGCTTAATATAAATACGACGACGTTTGTGTTGTTCGGTTTCAAAATAGGCGTAATTGGCTTGACTCTTTAAGTTTGTTTCCAACACAGGCGATGACTCCGAATATTTTACTTGATATTTATTGTAATAAGGAGTTTGTTCATCAAATAACAACGAATTTACCCCTTTGTTTTGATAATCTGGACGTACTGCAATTAACATCAAATCAATTACATCAATTTTTTTAGCTTTTAACCCCTTTAATATATGGATAAAACCAAATGGAAATAATTTACCCCTGCATTTTTGTAAGGCTTTGGTTATATCAGGCATACTTACTCCTAAGGCTACCAATTCGTCTTTATCATTCACTACCAAGGATAGAAAATCAAAATTAAGCATAGGGAAATAAATTTCGCAATAGTATTTTTTTTGACTCTCCGTGAGTGGAGAATAATTGTATAAGGGACGATACGCCTCATCTATTAAATCAAAAAATGTGTATCCAAAACGTTTTACCAATTCTTTGTGGCTTTTTACCTTGACATAGCGTAAATTGTATTTTTCTTTTACCAAGGCTGAAATACGTGCCATACGTTCGGGCACTTCTTTGGGCGTATAAATTTTCCATTCAAGGCTATCAATATCTTTGGTTAAGCCATACGCTTCGTAATGCTTTGCATAATACGGATAATTATAAATAGTGGCAAGTGTCCCTAATTGGTCAAATCCCTCAATAAGTAAACCTTCGTGGTCAAAGTCAGTAAATCCAACAGGTCCATTGATGCTATCCATCCCTTTGGCTTTTCCCCAATTTTCAACAGCTTTTAGTAAACTAAACGATACGTCTGTATCATCGATAAAATCGAACCAACCAAAACGCGTTTTTTTAACACCCCAAGCCTCATTGGCTCTATGATTAACTATACCAGCTATGCGACCAACAATTTTATTATTTTTATAGGCTAAATAATAAACAGCCTCACACACTTCGAAAGCAGAATTCTTCTTTTTATCAAGGGTATTGATTTCATCAAAAAATAAAGGTGGACAAAAATATGGGCTATCATGGTATAAATCAGTTCCAAATTGAACAAAATTCTTCAAGTCTTTACGTGAAACAACTTCTTTAATACTTACAGACATATCGTTTAATTTTAAGGTAAATTGAGTGCAAAGCTACAAAAGGATTTTAATTTATAGTTATTTTTGCTTTCTTTTTTTGAGCTACAATTGATAACATATTATTTTTCAATTATTTATATTGTGTGTCATGTTTCAATAAATTGCATTGAAAATCCAAATATGTTTAGTATTTTTACGCTGTTTTCAAGAATATATCAAACACATGATAAACAAAGTACTGCTTACAGGAGCAAACAGTATGCTTGGCGTAAATACAGCATTACTGTTATTAGCAAAAGGCTACGAGGTGAAAGCATTACTTCGGAACTCTCGAGAAGAACTTAACGCCTGTAACATTATTCACGGAGACATTACCAAGTTTGAAGATGTGAAAGATGCTGCAACAGGTTGCGATGCCATTATTCATATTGCAGCAGCTACCAACCAAGAAATGCTTCACCTATCTGATTACACAAAAATCAATGTCGTTGCAACCGAAAATGTCTGTCAGGCATCACTAGTAACAAGTGCCAAAAGGGTTATCTTCGTAAGTACTGCCAATACCATTGGCAATGGAACCAAAGAAAAGCCAGCCAATGAAACGTACCCAGCAAGTAAACCTTTTGCGGATAATTTATATGCCAAAAGTAAACTGTTGGCAGAAGAAAAAGCCTTAGCAAGTGGTGCAAATGTCCTCATCATTAATCCTACTTTTATGATTGGTGCGTATGATAGCAAGCCAAGTTCAGGACAAATAATTACCATGAATTATGGTAAACGGATTGTATTTGCCCCCAAAGGAGGTAAAAATTTTGTGGCAGCAAGCGATGTGGCAAATGCCATTGTAAATGCACTCAATTCAACTATGATAGGAGAAAAAATTCTTACTGGTGGATACAATCTTTCTTTTGCCGATTTTTATAAAACAATGGCTCAAACACAAGGCTACAACATAAGCGTTATCACCTTACCCAACAGTCTGTTATATGCTGTAGGTATCATTGGTTCACTTTGTAGAAAATTCGGAATTAAAACACCCGTTTCATTCACCAATATGCGTATATTGTGTACAAGAGAATGGTACACTGCAGAAAAAGCCATACACGCACTACAAATGCCACAAACGTCTATTGAAAAAGCAATTACCGATTGCATCAATTGGTTTAAAGCAAATAATATGTTGTAATGGTTATGAACAAGCAACAACTCACTGAAACCATCAAACAACAGGCTCTTACATTGGGCTTTGATGCGGTGGGAATTGCTCCTTCTCAATTATTAGAGCAAGACAAAGAGTATCTCATCAAGTGGCTAAACAAAGGCTATGCCGCCTCAATGAAGTACATGCATACACATCTTGAAAAAAGAGTAAACCCAGCCTCATTGCTCGAAAATACACGTTCGGTGATTGTAGTTTTGTATCACTATTTACCTACTACCCAGCAAGCCAGTCAGCAATACAAAATAGCAAAATATGCTTATACTCCTGATTATCATTATGTTATCAAATCTAAGCTACAGCAATTAGCATCACTATTACCAACAGAAAATGCTGATATTCAACGTTGGTTTACCGACTCGGCTCCCGTATTAGAAAGACGTTGGGCACAACTAGCTGGACTGGGTTGGATTGGTAAAAATGGGTGTTTCATTCATCCTCAATTAGGATCGTATGTGTTTATTGGAGAAATATTTACCGAACACGAATTGGTGTACGACACACCCTACACGCACGACCATTGTGGCACATGTACACGTTGTTTACAAGCATGTCCTACGCAAGCCTTAATAGCTCCACGAGAACTAGATGCCAATAAATGTATTTCGTACCATACGATAGAAAGTAAAAATGAAATTCCTTCCTCTATCGCCCAACAACTCAAGGGGTATATTTTCGGGTGTGATATTTGCCAAGATATATGCCCATGGAATGCTAAAATTGTGGCGAAAGAAAAAAAGGATTCTCCCACAATGCCCTATGTGTATTATAGCGACCAAGATTGGTTAACGCTGGATAAAAAGAAGTTTAAACAGGATTTCCAACACTCGCCTATGCAAAGAGCGGGATATGTTAAACTAATAAAAAACATACGAACAGTAGTTGAAAAATAAAAAATAACTTCTACCTTTGCATCATCAAAGTGGATGGATTTGGATAGCTTGCAACCACAGAAAAAAATGCTAAAACAAAAAACATACTTTTCTGCCTTTTTCGATATCCAAAACTCAAATCACTTTTATTATTTTATAACAAACTAATAATTAAAGTATTATGGGGTATTTATTTTCATCAGAATCAGTTTCTGAAGGGCATCCAGACAAGGTTGCCGACCAAATTTCTGACGCATTACTCGATCAATTTTTAGCACAAGATGCGTCTTCAAAAGTAGCATGCGAAACCTTAGTTACAACTGGACAAATTATTTTGGCTGGTGAAGTAAAATCAGAAGCGTATGTAGATTTACAAAAAACAGCACGCAATGTGGTTAAACGTATAGGCTACACCAAAAGCGAATACATGTTTGATGCCGATTCGTGTGGTGTATTAAGTGCTATTCACGAACAATCGCCTGATATCAATAGAGGCGTAGAAAGAACCAATCCTGACGATCAAGGTGCAGGAGACCAAGGATTAATGTTTGGTTATGCCTGCAACGAAACAAAAAACCTGATGCCGATAGCATTGGATTTATCTCACGCCTTGCTCAAAGAATTAGCAGCTATACGCAAAGAAGGTAAAGTAATGACATACTTGCGTCCAGATGCTAAATCGCAAGTTACTATTGAATACGGTGACGACCATAAACCAAAACGCATACATACCATTGTTGTATCTACTCAACACGATGATTTTTTAACACCAACCGATACACTTACACAAGAAGAAGCGGACAAACAAATGTTAGAAACCATCTATAATGATGTGAAAAATATTTTACTTCCACGCGTTATTGCCAAAGACGAACAATATGCCTCATTGTTTCACAACAATATTGTGTTGCATGTGAATCCAACAGGTAAATTTGTAATTGGCGGTCCACACGGTGATACAGGTTTAACAGGTAGAAAAATTATCGTAGATACATACGGTGGCAAAGGAGCACATGGTGGTGGTGCTTTTTCTGGAAAGGACCCCTCAAAAGTTGACCGCTCTGCTGCCTATGCTACACGCTATATTGCCAAAAATATTGTGGCAGCTGGCATTGCCGACGAAGTATTGGTACAAGTTGCTTATGCCATTGGTGTAGCAAAACCTATGAATATTTATGTAAACACGTATGGTTCAGCCAAAGTAAACAAATCAGATGCCGAAATAGCGAGCATTATTGAAACAATCTTTGACCTACGACCAGCAAAAATTGAACACATGTTAGCTTTACGCAACCCCATATACCAAGAAACTGCAGCTTACGGACACATGGGACGCACACCACGCACCATAACGAAAGAATTTGAAATATCTGGTGGCAAGAAAATCAGCCAAACAGTAGAACTATTTACTTGGGAAAAACTTGATAAGGTTGACACGATAAAAAAAGCATTTGGTTTGTAATCCATTTATTTGTACACCATGAAAATTGCTAACGTAGAATTTCCTCCTTATCCCTTATTTTTGGCACCTATGGAGGATGTTACCAACCCGAGCTTTAGGTTGTTGTGTAAGCAATATGGTGCAGACATGGTATATACCGAATTTATATCGGCTGATGCGTTGATACGCAATGTGCAACGAACAGAACAAAAATTGCACATCAGCCAAGACGAAAGACCAGTGGCTATTCAACTATACGGCAGAGAACCCGACGCTATGGCAGAGGCTGCACGTATAGCTGAAACAGCACAACCCGAAATTATTGATCTGAATTTTGGTTGTCCAGTAAAGAAAGTGGCAGGCAAAGGAGCAGGTGCAGGTTTGCTACGTGATATTCCAAAAATGTTGGCAATTACCAAAAGTGTTGTCAATGCAGTATCTATTCCTGTAACTGTAAAAACTCGCCTTGGGTGGGACGATAGTAGCCGTATTATTGTAGAATTGGCAGAGCAATTACAAGATTGTGGCATAGCAGCACTCACCATTCATGGACGCACACGGGCACAAATGTACACAGGTAATGCCGACTGGCAACTAATTGGCGAAGTGAAAAACAACCCCCGCATGCATATACCCATTATTGGTAATGGTGATGTAACTACCCCAGAAAGGGCAAAAGAGTGTTTTGATAAATACGGTGTAGATGCGGTTATGGTAGGACGTGCGTGCATTGGCAAACCTTGGATTTTTCAAGAAATAAGACACTATCTACAAACAGGCGAACATATACCACAAATCCCATTTGCTGAACAACTTAGCATACTCAAAGACCAGGTAGAGCGAAGCATCGAATGGCTGGACGAACGTAGAGGTATTTTACATATCCGTAGGCATTTAGCTGCCACACCCTTATTCAAAGGAATCCCAAACTTTAAAGACACCCGCATTGCTATGTTGCGTGCCACAACAAAAGACGAGTTATTTGCCATTTTTAATGCTATAGAAACTATGGTGGTGGAGAGATAAATAATTAAGGAAAACACACATATTTAATGATTTACAGAATGATTGTAAGAATAACAGCTTAAATATGTCATAACCATATGGTTTTTTAGTAAACTATTTATATCTTTGAAAGTTAGAATTTTTTATTTAAAATGAACAAAGAAAATCAAATAGAAGAAAATTTAATTGAGCAGCTAAAAGGGCTGAAATACATTCATCGCCCCGACATAGTTGACAGAAAAACGCTTGAACAAAACTTCAAAGCAAAATTTGAAGAGCTTAACCGTGTTCACTTATCAGATAATGAGTTTTTAAGACTCAGAGAGGAAATTATAAACTCTGATGTGTTTTTTGCATCAAAAAAATTACGTGAAAGACAATACTTTCAACGTGAGGACGGAACGCCTTTGCATTATACTTTAGTAAATATTAAAGATTGGTGCAAAAATGACTTTGAAGTTATCAGTCAATTACGCATCAATACTGAGAATAGCCACCAACGATACGACATCATTTTGCTGATTAACGGCTTGCCTGTGGTGCAAATCGAACTGAAAAGAGGAGATATTTCGCATCGAAAAGCAATGCAGCAAATTGTGGATTACAAAAACGAACCGGGCAACGGTTATGGAAATTCATTGCTTTGCTTTATGCAATTATTTATTGTAAGTAATAGTGGGAGAACGCTTTATTTCGCTAATAATAAGAATCAGCATTTTGCTTTCAATGCAGACGAGCAGTTTTTGCCAGTTTATGAATTAGCGGACATAGACAACAAAAAAATTAACGGACTTTTTGACTTTACTGATAAGTTTCTAAGCAAATGTACGCTTGGTGAAATGATTAGTAAGTATATGGTTTTGGTAGAAAGTGAACAGAAATTGCTCGTTATGCGACCTTACCAAATTTATGCAGTAAAAGCGATTGAAGAATGTGTTAAGCAAAATAGAGG